>JAAUXU010068804.1_pt1 | contig 36145 bp, 24 predicted proteins | sample 7278151 | NCBI WGS metagenome assembly JAAUXU01 (sample SAMN14350113, study PRJNA611818) | marine sediment metagenome | isolation source: surface marine sediment (1.8m) | place: French Polynesia: Moorea | collected 2018-08 | reverse complement strand
TTTGAGACCGTCAACCTTAATTGCCTCCATGTGGTGCTAGAGCTGAATGTAGCAAAAGTTTAAGTGGCGAAAAACTCGGCTGTTTCGATGATCCACATGATCAAGATCCTCTTCAGTGCAGACAGACCCGCATGGATGACGTTGAGCCTGCCTCAACTTGACCAGGTCCAGCTTCTGCGCTAAAGGCAATTGGACTCTTAATTTTGCCACGACTGCTCATGCACACGTACACGTCCGTCCTCTTACAGAGTCTGTTCTTGCCCAAGAGGTTCTCGACAAAGGCGCATGACAAAAGCGTTTAAAGGTAAAAAAAAAAATGCTTCTCGTCCAACCGCGCAAAATGGCCAAAAGAAGGTTTGGTCGCCATTTCTTTTTGTAGCTCTTTTTTTTACTCGCCTACACAAGGTTCTGAGAATTTCCTTCACTTCCACGACAGCAAACAACATCTGGACGGTTTTTCTTCCCAGCAAGAAGACAGCAAAATGTCTCCTTTTCTATCTCTGGTCTCACCTCTTCTTCCAGCTCCTTGACCTGCACCAACTTGGCTTGGATGACTGGGGTGTCGGAGCCAGAGGGGATCTCTTTCAGACTCTTCTGCAGATTGTCAACCTGAAAGATTGAGGGTAGAAAGGTAAAAATGAGGAGGAGAAAAAGGCTTTTCCTGCTTCCAGCCCACGCAGGAGTCATCATGAGGTGTCGAGAATCCTCAGATATCAATTCAATTTTTGTATCACACATGGTGTTTTTGTCATCCGAGGCCGTCTTGAGCCCTCTCAGTGACCTCGAAAAAGCCCCCAACTTACTCTCCGGCTGTGTTTGACGTGTGGTCACGCAGCAAAAGTTATCGAGCATCCTTGTCAGCGGTCACCAGAGGCCATTGTCACTGACAAAGGCCATTGTCTCTCTCTCTTTGAACAACGATCCCCCAATGACGTCATTCTACTCTTCTTTGCTCCTCTCCCAAGTGCTTTCGTTCGCGCAGAAATGAATGTGTTTGCCTTTGAAGGAAGTGGAACGAATTTTCTTCACCTTTTTCGCGTATAAACTGGGTAGGTGTCACTCATTTTTTGCAAGGAGCTCACGCGCACGCGATCCTCCTGCCGTCCTAGGTAGAACCAGGCTTGAGGCCTCCTCTCCAAATGCCCCCCCCCCCCTTCTATTTTTATTTTTCGCCGTAGCTAGGCAAATATTTGCCAGCTTTTAAAAAAGTTTCCGAACCACTCGACTTAAGAAAAAAAAGTTTGATTCCTTTAGATCCAATTATAGGGAAGACGAAGAAGGATCGTTTGTTGAAATATGTTATTAGATCTGGAGAATTTTTCCTCTAACATGTTTGTGTGTGAAAGAAGCAGACGAAGGCAGAATTTCTATCTCCTAAAGGTCCGTTTGAGCGCGCAAAATTACTTCTTGGCAGTGCAGTGGACACCGGGAATAGAACTATGCGCGGCGTCCACTGTGACCACACGTAGCAAATGTTTGCTGGCATTCACTGGTGACTCGGCGTCAAGCTTTTGCGACTGCCAAAAGGCCCCCCACATCAACATGAGGCATCTCATGGCCCTGGAGGAGACACACTGGTGAAAAACCTTTGCTCAAGCATCTTCATTGTTTGGATAAACTTGCAATCTTCGGGGCCTTTTTGCGATTGGTCGGGGATCATCTTAAGTTTGCTAAATGTTCACGACCGCTATTGAAAAGGCAGATAATTCAGCTGTAAAGGATGAGCCCATCTGGCCGAGTTATGCAATGAATGAAGCAAAGCTGTGAGCAGAGACAGGGAAAATTGTGTCGACAACGAACCTTCTTCCTCATCTCTAGATCAGTAGCGGAACTTGTATGATGACGATCACGGACGGTTGTTGTTGTTGTTGCTGCTGCTGCTGCTGCTGTTGCATGCATTTTCAGCTAATCGCCTGCGAGAGATCTTTACACTTGGAAGACTCCGGAGCAACTGAGAAGACGTCGCTCAACTCCCACATTCTCCCTCATCATGCACGCAGCGTAGCAGTAGCAGGTGATGGGCAAGTCTCTAAATGACGTAGGAGAAAATGCCACTGAAGAGAAAATCGTGCAGTTGCATTTCGTTGTGTTTGGGCTGCTCCAAAAACCCCAAATGTTTCCAACAATCGTTGTTGTTCAGTCAGCCCCCACTGCCCCAGGTAGTAGGGACCTATGTAGTGCAGTGCCTGAGCAGGTATGTGGTGGTTTCACACACACAATGGGCGTTGGAGGGGGTAGAGTTGTGAGTGGTTGCTTTATCAGAGCTCCCTTTTCTTTTTTTTTGCAGAAGGTGCCAGGAGCCACAGCCTCAATCTTTGAAGGCGCATCTGCACTATCACACTTCAGTCCCCCCCCCCTCGGGATCCGTGTCCAAAAGGCCAAGTGTGGACGCGCCCTCAGTTCATGCAAGGACTGCAAGCATAGACTCACTTTTGCAGACTGACAGCGTTTAGACAAATGTGTAAACCGCTCGTGTAAACACTCTCCCAATAAAGTTGTACCCTCCGCCCAGGCGATACCACGAGATGAAAAGGTGCGACCCATTTTTTTGAGCACTTCTCTTCCCTCTCCCAAGTTTTAAATTTCAGAATCGTGTTGCTCTTAGGCCTTCGCTCCGGCTGAGATTGCATACAATTAGTCGTGGTCTTTCTGCCCTTCGGGCAAGTTCTGGAGAGAGAAAATGACGGGAAATCTCGCCAGATGAGGGATTCCAGAATGTAGACAGGTCCTCGGGTGTTGCAGCAGGTAAGGGGAAGGAATGATTACTCCCTGGGGCTCAGATTATTCTTCACTTTCTCTGTAAGGTTTGACCACAAGAGAAGTGAAATCACTTTGCTGTAGACGACATTAAAGCATTGACGAGGAAGAAGTTTTGCTTTTCCGGAGCTGCATATGAAGGCCTCACATCTCGTGTACTCGGAGTCTCTGCTCTTCCTTCTCTTTGAAGGCTTCACCCAATTAAACCAGCAGAAATGCGAAAAAAAAGGCTGCGCATGATTAACCTTCCACTCTCATTTGACTTTTTGCTCACTGCTCGCCCTTGAAATGACCAAGATACTGTGTAGGAAGCAATAATAACCTTCCTGCCTTATTAACGTTGGCGCAGCCTTGAGCGCTTCTTCTGGCCGGAGAAGACTGTTCAAGAGTGGCGCCAGTGGTGGCGCATCCTCTTGTCTTTCCGGGAAGTCACGCACACGTTGCTCCCGATGCCCATGAAGCTGGTGTGGGCCAGGTCTTCGCCCCTCGCCTTCCATGGGCATTAATTGCTGCCAGTCCCAGGAGGTCTGCGGTGACTTGCAGATGGCTTCACAGAGTCGTTGGCAGAAAAAGCAGAGGAAAAAAAAGCTATTGCCACAGATTGATGATAGGCAATAACAGAATAATTGTTGTTGATATCGTCGTCATCTGTGCTCACTTCATTCTTTTTCTTGCTCTCTCTCTCTCTCTCATCGCTGCAGGGCGGGAACATTTGAATTATTGGCTGAGGAGGAGCAGCAAGAAGTGGTAGATGAAGCCATCACTGCCCATTTGTCAGCTCTCTGTTGCTTCAGCATTTTAGCATGCATGTCTCTTTCTCTCTCTCATCAAGTAAGACAGAGAGAGTTAGAAGCACTTATCTAAAATGAAATCGAAGCAGAGCTGTACTTCGAAATGCATTTAAACAACCAGAGAAAAGCTTGATTGAGCTGGACCCCTTCACACGGTTTGGCAGGGTGAACTGGACGTGATCACGTCGGCAAAGTTCTTGGGACAGGTTCACCCCCCGCCCCGGCGGGAGGCACAGGGTCACACTAGGTGCCCGTTGTCGTGGTAGGGGCACTCTCGGCTGGAGAAGGGGCGTTCGCACTCACTGGAACCCACAGCGTAGGCTGCACATTGCGCTCTGTGACGCGGCACCACACGTGCCTATTCAGCAAGAACAGTCTGGGGGATAAGGAGAGACTTCGCTGACCTAGTCTCTCCTAACCCTGACCTAGGGAAACGTCGGGACTTTTCAGCTTGTCTTGGAGGGCTCGGGGTCCTCATACGTTTGGAGAATGTCCTTGCCGGCGAGAACAGCGCTGACTTTTGTGGTCTTTTTGTGGCTCATAGCTTTTAACCGAGGTCTCTTGACCGAAAATGGAAGAAAGTGATGTGAATAGTGCGAAAGTTGTGATCGCACAGACACCCAAAACCGTCCCCACAAAGTGCTGCCGAGTTATGGCGGTGCAGTCTCGAAATTGGAGCTCATTCGCACGCACCCTGTATACCGTGTGTGTCAAAAAAAAGGTTCGAACCTGTCCTTTTTTCCCTCCACCTGCAGATGGAGGTGGTGGGGAAAAATCTCACTTTCTTTTTTTTTTCTAAAATGCTGCGGGTTCTCTCTGAGATCCCTCATGTTTATCAATCTCTTTCTGACGTTGGAGGTGGTGTCCCCCAACGCCCTGGCCATCTCCACGATGGGTGGTCGTGTGGACATCTCTCTTTGTCCGTCAATTTTGGTTGAAAAATCAGAAAAATAAAAGCCTCCTGGGCAAGCTGATGCTTGTAACTTTCCAGCTTGAATGGTTCTGATATCCCAAGCATCTAAGAACTATTGTCTGGACTCTAGTCTAAAGTGCTCAGCATTTGAGGCTCCACCGGAGACAAATTCCGCGAAACCGCCATTGATCCATCTCTAGGTCAGTAGATGTAAATGCGCCTTAAGCTCACCCCTTTAACATGGTTTTTACGAGTCAAGGAATTTGCAGTCTCACACCCCTTTTTTTACCATTATTTAAACTCGATGACAACGAATGCATTTCTATTGTTGCCGGCCTTGGAGGGTGTTGGTACTGTATGCACAGTAGGTACAGTACGTAATGCCCACTTCAGCCATCGACTTGTGCAACTTGTGCGACACATCCGGGAGACACAGCACGCGGTCACATGTTCCAGATTCGTCAACAATTTGCACGTGAGCCCCTTCACCGACGAGGACCCACTCGAGTTTTGCGTGCAGTTCTTGTGTGTGTGCACGGACATGAACCACGGCAACCTTGAGTGGATCGTGGGCCATCGGCTTTGATCACGGCCACTACGTATACGTACTGTGGGTAGTCGTAGTAGTCGTAGTAGTAGTAGTACCTGCTCCATTTCTCCCTCTCTCTCTCTCTCTTTTTACCGGCGGAAGAAGCCTAAAATTTTCGCAAGTTTGTACCTGCACCTGGCGTCCTTGTCTTGCTCTGCCCCATATTTTTCACGGGCGCCCACTTTTACGCCCTGAAACCCAGTGACATTGGGTCACTGGAGGCCTCAACCCTTTTTCCCTGCCTCGCCAATAATTCTGCCAAGTGGATGTTAAGCCCGGAAGTTTGCAATGTACAGATGTGCGCGCGCACGCGCCCTCTGTGTGTGTGCGTGCGTGTGAGAGAGAATGGGATCCCATTAACGTGACCTGGACTCAGCTGTGGATAAGGAAAAAAAAAGAGGCATGAGCACCATTATTGCAAATCCAGGCCTATTGACGGGTTTTTGCAGCGAAAAAAATTTGCATGCTTCTCCAAGTTGCCATTGAAACTCGACAGTTTTCGCACTACACAGTGCGAAGTCTCTGATTAGAGCGCCGACTGCGGTTAAGTATCAGATAGGCAAATGCAAAACAAACGTTTGTCCATGCATCAACTGACAAGAAGCCCAAGGACATCTCTGCCTCCACCGCTTCAACCCTTTCAGTACCTGCGCGTCCTGCGGGGCCTCGTCTTTTAATTATCGAGTGCTAGATAATAGAAGGCCCATTCCTGAGCGCGCCTTCGATGCAAATGACCACTGCACAGATAGGCGTAAGATCGGGCCTGGCGTTAATAATCTAGGATGTGGCACCCATTTCACGTGCCCCCAAAGCACGCGAAATTTTGGGGGCCTTGCGGTGTGCATGGGAAAACTTTTAGGGCGCGGTCGCCTAGGCGGAAATTGGAGAAGATTTGCAGACTCACTTGACAAATATCACGCCGAGTGTCATAGCACAGAATAAATGGAATGAATGGAATGTATCTGAGATGGAGGATCTACTGTGCATCGTGATGGAGATCTAAGGATCGCTGGACGCCAGGATCATTAAACCACTACATATATAAACAAGGATAATTAGAAAAATGATCAGGAGGATCACTTCAATTACCAATTAACACTATTTAGCATTGACGCACTCAATGACCTAAAGCTTTCAAATGCTAATGGCAATAGATCCTTGGATCCATGACAGATTGTATAACTATAATAAGAAAGTGTTGTCCGTCTATTTCTAGCGTTCGCACTTTACTATTAAAAAGTGCAATTGCTTCCCCAACTGAACACCTGTCAGTGTGTCTAAATAACCCAAGCTGATGTTGACCCCGACGAAAACAAACCCTCCGGTGCAAACTCTCTTGCGTGCGCGCGGCCGATAACGCTGATAAATGAAACGACTCTCGGGGCGTAAATATTAATGGTCAGAGTTCCCTCCCCGTCTTTTCAGGATGAAATTTGCACGTGCAAATTTACCTACGGGCGGGTTACGTAAGGGCCACCTGCGTTCAGTTGCGCGTCCAGCAGGACAAACAGGGCGATAGCAGAAGAAAATTGGGTGTATCCACGCACGCACGCACGCACGCCTTCGCGCGCGCGCGCGCTGTCCAAAGAGCCTGCATTTTGTTTCGTAATCAGATCCTGCCATGAGCGCAATCAGATCTCCTTTCATGACGCCGGTCATTCTATCACTTGAAACCACTGACGGAACTTTTACCCGGGGGGGGAATTTTGCGAGTCGAAAAAAAGGCTGCGAAATGAGCGACGAGGAAGAAAAAGGGGGGACAAGAAAGGGTTAAAAAAGAGAGAGAGAGAGAGAGAGAGAAGGGGGGGGGGGAGGGACGCCCGGAGGGGGTCTTGAAGCTCCTGACAAATGGGAAGACGAAGACGAGGGTTGCGGAGCAATCGCACCTGTCTAGGTGGGGCCTTCATTGAAGGCGCAGTTCATGAGTGCAAATTTTTTTTGCGGATTTTCCACTGTACAAAAAATCGTCATCAGGAATCGCATATTGCGGCGTCTGGACTGTCTCTGAGGAGGGAACGAAGGAACCATTTCTTACCGGGGCTTATTATATTTTATGCATGTCAGATCAGAGAATGCTCGTAAGTGGCTTAAGCTGGGCAGGAGGGGCGCGTGGGCAAGAGAGGTAGCGGCCATTAGGCCTAGGTCTGACCCATTGTGAATGGGCCCAGCTCTGGGCCCAGACGAAGACCGAGCTGGTGCTTTTCTTTTCCTGGGGATATCGAGAGTTGAGAGATTTAATCAGGCGTTGTTAAGGCACGAATTTTCCATTCTGGGCCGCGCATTTGAAGCTTGTTAATGGAACTATAGCTGTAATAGGTTCGCGGCTGAAATGGGGAAAAAAATTCGGCCAAAAGCACCGGTTGAAGCCCTTTTTTTAAGTCGAACAAGCTTACACGAATCGGCAGCAATATGAATCAAAATGAGAATCCCTAAACGAAACACACGCTTTGTGCGGTAAAAAAAACATGGTGTTATATGAATGGACTTTCCGGCTCTAAAGGCTATTCGAATCAAAATTTCCTCCTGTTGCCAGAAGGTCCGTGAGGTGGGAGTGCAAATCACATTCACTCATAGTTGTTTTTGAGGTCGCGGAATTGCATGATCAACACCTCGATCACGGCACAGAACCTCAACTCGTCGTCCAACGTCGTCATGCAAAGTGCAGCTATTTGTGGGCAAAAGAAAAAACAGTGTAAAGTCTGCAGTGCGTAAAGATTTAAAAAAGTCGCATGAGCTTTAAAACACTTGTTTTTACGGCTGCGATTGTTTTTCTAGCTTAAGTGAGGGTGTTTCTGCCGAAACCGTCTTTATGAATCAGTGAGCGATCATAACCCTCAGTGCCAACTTGTGTCACATGAGCGTGTTCCACTGCACCACCAGCGTGTTTCACTGCATCGCCAACCGTGTGACGGGACGCGTGGCCTTTTTGGCCGATGAATACAGTTTTAAAGTGTCTCTTTTTTTGAGAAAAACCACATAGTACAAAAGTTAAGTAAAAGTGAAATGAAAGTCAAGAAGAAATGAGCTTGAGCAAGGACTAAACAAGAAAAATAGTAAGTGTTGTAAATTTCACACTAGAAATTGCATGATCCGACCTTGGAAGTTTTGGGTACAAACCTAAAAGAAGAATGAAGTCAAAAACCTAAGACATCTCCTTTTCAGTCAAAAAAAATGCAACAAGCAGTGAAATATTGAGGTATTGCTCAACAAAATTCCAGTGAAAGATTAAGTAGCACGAAAATAGCTCAAATTCTTCACCTTAAATTCCGAGGTCCACGCAGGAGTGATTGCACTGCACTAAATCTGGTTAGTGTACTTCCCCTGTCTGGTTCATTTTCTTCACTGTTGTCTGGCAGAGAGAGTACAAAAGTCCCTACTATATGCAGTACCTTAACAACTCTGTACAGCCATGATATGTTAAGCTCTTAAGCGTGCAGTGGTAATTCTGGCAAGCTTTGGAATGAGGATATATCCGAAAGGATTAGCCCCCCCCCCACTTCAGCTACACATATCTTTCTTACAAATACCCCCTCTGCTGCTGCTGTATGCCAAATGAGCGACCCCCATTTTTGATGGCTCATATTTCATATTTCGGGCATGGCCGCGACACACACGTACGCGTGCACGCACGCACTCGTTCCTCGCTCCGTTGACCCCGAGATCCCATTAACGAGACATCAATATCGTGTGACAGATCAAATATGGGGAGAAGGCCTCGACGATGGGCCTACCTGCTACATGCCCCGTACATACTGCTACTGCATACGCACGTGCATGCCTGGACAGGCCTACTTACGACGCACTGCATACCTGGAGCTGGCAAGCATGAGGCCAATTGCTTTATCTCTCTTCTCGGGGCCGTCAGTGACTGCACTGCAAAGTGAAGCACCTTTATTTTTTTTCCTTGGCTCGTGCGCTAAAGCATTTTTTTCCCTTCAAAGTGTACGTTTTACTTAATTGGTGACCTTGATTACGCTTGTGCGTTCGAGTACGCACGCGGAAGAGCATAATTTGTGAATGCGCTACCGAGATACAGGGTGAGTCAGAGGGAAAAAACAGGGGTAAAGGATGTAATCAAAGACGACAAAGTTCACGCTGAGAGAAAAAAAAGGCCCCTGAACAGAACTTTGTGTCCAACCACTGTGTTCAATGCTTCATTATTGGAGGCAGGGGGAGGGGGAGGGGACGAGGGACTTTTACACCCTGACGCACTCGTCATCGTCAACAGTTTTGCATCAGGGGCGAGACAAAGGAGTGTCAACTCTGTCGCCGAAAAACTCCAATTAAAAAAAGACGTGTTCCTCTGCGTCGTCTCGATTGATGGACGGGGCCCCGCTGGGCCTAAGGTTGAAAGGCCTACATTTTTCAGGCAGAGGATTGCGAGCATTTCTTCTCTTTTCTGTCTTTTTGTGTCGGCACACAACAATGTGACTACGAGGAGGAGGAGGAGGAGGAGGGGAAGGCCTACGTAAGATAGGCCTCGATCCATCACTCTGTGATTTTTGAATCATTGTTCTCCTTCTCTCTCTTCTTCTTCACCTTTGTCGTAATAATAATAAGGGCCTAACTGTTAGCGCTTCCTGTGACGTGTAATTGGGCCCCTTCTTCACACACACATGGTGTCGTTTCCCGCGATTCAGGAAATGCTGCTCGTCTCTAGCCCGATCAAGGAGGCCTCCTAAAGGCCTCATCGACGTCATTTTGAGCAGGTACGTTTCATACCAAGTGTTTTACTCAAGAATCTATACATGTTTCAGCCCTTTTTTTCATTGCTCACAATGTAAGTTGTTGCCATCACTCACGAGGGGAGGGGGAGTTCAAGGTTGACGACAGCAATTCAGACACTTTTTTGTTCTTCCACGAGAAACGACTAATTCTCATGCATACACGCAAGGTCTTTTTGAGGGTCTCATTAGAAAAGTAAAAAGAATTACGTAATGAAGATCCCCCCCTCTTACCCCCCTCCCCCTCCTGAAACATCATGACGACAAACTAACAATGTGCCTCTTTCGTACCGCTTGTCCTTTGCCAAATTTTCTTTTCGTCGTATCCTTACACGCAGCAGGTGGGCCTAAAAGGCCCAGCCAGGGGGGGTCCAAATTAAAGAGACCTCCCACCAATTCGCTCTTTTTTTCCCTTGCTTTCTTCTTCGTCGTCTTCGTCGTCTTCGTCTTCGTCCCTGTCGTCGTCGTCGTCGTCAGGCCCCGGGGAGAGACCTTCTTGCCCAGATGGGACTTTGCAAATTTCGATTTTGCTCAGGGCGCGGCGTTAAACTCGGTGCCTCCAAATGTTTCGCAGTCATGTTGAGTCAAGTCATGCACCCCCTCCCCCCCTCCTTTCCTCGTATGTTTGGGGCACCTGATGTTAGAGTGAGATATTACACAACGTGAGAAGCTATAAATTTTCACCGGATTGCTTCTTTTGTCCAAATTTTTAATGGGCCCAGGAGCTTAAGCCCCGTCTACACTTGAAAATTCCGTCAACAGGACAAAATTTCGTCACAAGTTAGTTTTTAGGGATTGCTTGTTGTGTCCATATTTTACAGGTAGGCCAGGAAGCTGAAGTCGCTTCTACACTTAAAAGTTCAATCTTGCTGGTGAACCAAGGGGGGTTTTGGAACCCTTCCCTTTCTGCCTCGAAAGATGGATGGAGACTATGTTTACTTAGAGTAACACTTATAGAGTAACACTTGCTCTTCGGGTTAAGTGGTTAACCCCACCCCATCGTCGAGGGGGTCACCCGGGGGCATTACCCCGAGAAAGCCCGTCTCCAGCAAAGTTTATGGCCTCTGATGAGGGGGTGGGCACCTCCGGTTCCTGCTCACCCGGAGGTTCGACCCAGTCAAGGCAGAGCCCATGATGAACCACCGAACAAAAAAGGTACGTAACTGCACCTCTTCTCCATGAAGATGAAGCTCTATGAGCACCGTAACATCCATTAGATGGTTTTGAGCAGGCTCAAAAATGAGCATTGTTGCTTTTGTGGCATCTCCTGGGGCAATGAGCGATTTTTGAGCGCCCCTGCAAAAAAAGGTCTCCATCAAGTTGCATCGTTGTCCATTGTTACACTCCCCATAAGACCTTTTTGCGTTAGCGGGTAAAACGCAAAATTGCAATGAAACGATGCAAAAATGAACGTGTTAAATCTTCTACTACTTCAATAAAAAGGTTCATTGTCAGAACTAAAAAGATTTGTTAATGGTTGCCAATTCTGGGTTGGGTCTTCAAGGTCAACAGGAGGGGGGGGGGACAAACGGGTATTTTTTTCATCCCCCCCCCCACTTTCTGTTCCGGTCGCGACATTGAATGGTCAAAAGATTTTGGGGACAAGGATGTGGGTGGCCTCAGGGCAAAGGGAGCTGAGACAAGACAAAAATCGCGGGATATCTCAGACCTGCACTCGACATTTATATCCACTTAAAGAAATATAAGGGAAATTCGCTTCAAAGACCTCTGATGGCTCACTCACGTCCAACGACTTTTCCCTCTTCCCGCACAACGAGAACAACTTTGACAGCTTGAAGGTTGGACTGCCGAAGCCGCAGTTCTTTTCCAGGCATGCAAAAATACCTCCTCCTCGCCTGTTCTATTGAAAGAAAGGAGAAGTTGCGAATTTTTTTTGCACTGCTTGTTTGCAGAGTGAGTGGAAAAAATTGAGAGTTTGCGTCCGTTCGCTCGCTTCTTAAGGACCACTTATAGGAGACGAAAATTGCGAGGAGGTCTAGACCTTGGAGAGGGAGGAGAGGGGGAGGGGGGGAGGGGGGAGGACCTCGTTGAGCGCGCGTCCGGCGTCCAAATTGCGTCAAAAGCACGCACGAAGGGGGCGAAAAGAAATGGGGGGAGGCTAAAATATCCCCCAAGGAAAAAAAACCCCGCCAATTCTCATGGTGAAGAAGAACGAATTTGTGACCGCCGCTTCACATGTCATCTCCCCCGCCCTCAAAGACTTTGGCAGCAAATCAAATCTGGTAATTACAGCGAGCCCCTTTCGGCGCGTAATGACAGGTGATTAAAGCTAATGAACAATTATGTAATATACCTCTGAGATGAGGGAAGCAGCAGAACGTGAGCGAGGCAAAAATTCGACCCCTCCAGCCAAGGAAAGAGAGAGAGAGAGAAGAAAAACCGCCAGTTCTGTCATTTGAGTCAAACAAAAACTAAATGAAGGCTGAGATGCACTTCAGTGTTCTTATCTATCGTGTGAGTCCCTGGAGGACATTTCCTTTTAATTCATGCCTAATTGCGAACATTGTCGAGCGTGCAACTTTGCAAGTCCTGAGAGAAGCGTGGGCGATATTCAGCCCAGTCCAAATCGTTTAATGCAAAGAGTCTCCCTCTTTTTTTGAGGGGGAGACAAATGACGAAAAAAAAGTGTTTGTCTTTTTTGAGTGAGGACAAATTCATCCTTTGTCTGTCACAGTTTCAGGCCCGGTGCACTTTTGACAGACAAAACTGCAACGCCAGCAAAAGTGAGCGGCTCCTTTGAGCAACTTTTCCCACTACAAAGTTCGTCAGTCTTTGTGCAACGTTGATGGGAGAGGAGAGGGATTTAGATTGATACTTGTAATCATCGCCCTCTCCAAGATTCCGGGCGTCTTTCTGACCTCCTCCGGTCCTGGTCTGACCTTGTTGGACGGCCAAGTTTCAAAATTGCATGCCAATGTTCAGTCATCGCCGAGAATTGTGAAGATGAGCCCGACAAGGTGCAAAAATCTCACTTAATGAACGACTTTCCAGGCCTCAGACTTCGGGCCAATTTTAACTGTCATCAGAAGACCTCGGAGTTTTAGGTAGCAACAATTTTTTCTAAGGGCCCGAATTCATCAATAAATCCAGGTAAAAGGCTGCAACCAACTTAGACGCGATTTTTCCTCACAAAGCTCTTGACCTAGAATTCCGAGGCTCTTCTGAACAGTTGCTGGCCCCAGTGAAAGCCTTCCTAAATTGCATATTTATGCAACTTTTTTTCTCAGCCTGGCTGCAACGACCCGAAAGCGCCATTGTTGACAGTGACCTTTCTTGACGCATTCCAGCCTGGCCCCAGGGTTTGTCTGTCAGAGAAGAAAAGAGGTCTTGCTTTGTCTCGGAATGAAACTTCTTCATTTAAAAGCCCCACTTTTCATCTCCCTTATCTGGGTTATCGAAGGTGAATGGAGGAGTTGCTGCCATTCTGTCTTCTTCGCTCTCAGGAGGTTGCATTGCAGCAGTGCAGCCAAGCCAGAGTCAATTGAGCAAACAATGAATCTGCCATCAAGGTCGACATTTCCTGCCATTGCAGCAGTGAGTCTGCAAAAAAAAAATCGTACAACTCTTATTTGTCACTCAAACTTTGGCCTTTTTTCCTGCGTCGAACGCATCTAACAAGGTTTTTGAGCGGACTTTTTCCTCCTCTTTCAACGAGGCAGTCAGAAATAACTTTTTTTTTCCTTATCGTCAAATCACAGATTTTTCCCCCCTCTTCCCTTCAGCTTCAGCCAGTTTGAGACGAAAAGAAGTTTATTTGTCCCAGTATGACTCAACCAAACAAACACAGGGTGGAGCAAAAAGTGGAGGCCGACATCTCGTGCACCAGGATGAAAGAGGAGACTCAAGGCGATCTTAGCTCGCTTCTCCAACAGACGATGAAGTGATTGAACACCTGAGACCTGAGCAATCAGCTGATAAAAACTGACCCACCTGCACTGTGTCCAAATACAGTGAAACCCTCATTTATGCATCACTGGATGCACGTGCGCATCAGCCGCTGGCATGCATCAGGAACCGAGTCGAATCAACAAATTTACTACTTAAAATCCCACCAATGTGCACGTCAGACACAGTACGACCAGCACTCGTCGGTAGAGGGCGGAAAAATAGCTCTTTTTATATGGGCCGCTTTTGTAACTGCATTGAATAAAGTCTTTATGTCCAGTGGGCTGAGCCGAAGGGCACTGCAGCAACAACCTCAGCGGTCAGTGCGGTTATGCAAGCAGTCCAAGGGGGAAAAAAAGAAAGATTTTTCCACTCGCTGCTCGTGAGGATCAAAATTTGGCAGGAGATTGCGCAAAAATCAACCCAACCTGTCAGATTTAACACTTTTGACCTTTTTTGCTGTGGGTTTGCACATTGCAATTTTTTGATCATGGAGCAGAAGAGTAATGTCACGTCAGTTTTGGAGAATAGGGGCCTCTCGAGGCCTTCAGTCAGTGAGACAGTGGGGGGAAACTTGACCCACCTACAGAAGGATCACTACTTCTCTAAAATGCTTAAGAAGAAAAGTACTAATTCTGTTGTCTCGTACCTGTCAGACCACTGGTGGACTCAGGGACCAAGAGTCTCGGAACCACTCTTATGGTGTGGGACAGATACTGCTGGGCCTTAAGGTGATGCTCACGTATGAGTCCCACTATGCAAACATTCAACCAGGTGAAACTTGTATTTTCCATTTGGAAGCACTTCTGCAGCAGACATCTCATTTTAGTCCATTTTTCTTGGACAACCAAGTTTTTACTTCCAGAGAGCCTCTGATTTAGTCAGTCAGCAAATTTTGCCACCTCCAACTTAGTCAACTTTTCAGCTGCAAAAAGGGGATCCCAACTTTGGAAGAATCAGTGCACAAATAGCAAAGTTTTGTTTTTAACTCGAGCAGATGTGTTTTTTCAGCACCAGCATCAGAAATGGCCAGAGATCAAGGCAGAAAAAAGTCTCTCTTTGCCAGACAAAGCAGTGATCATTGACGAGTCCGCCAACCTGGACTCAGTCAAGTGAACACTGAACTCAACATTGTTGGAGCACCAGAAGGAGTTACCGCAGAACGACGACCCCGTCGGCCCCGTCCCGGAGTGCAGTTCCATGAGAGGCAGTCAAGACTCTCCCAACTGCTGACTGACCCGGCTAAATCGGGGCTTCACTGTAGCACACAGAGTCCCTGGCTCACTCACCCATGGCCATGCAGTTCTGGCAGGGGCTGCCAACAAAGGCACTGCAGAAAATGAAGCTGACACCGGGCTAATCTCCATTTAATGCGCATTTTTGTGTAGTAACATCCACATTAGCGCTCGCTCAGACATTTTTGCTTGGCCGACACCAACTTTTTTCTCCCTTCTATTAATCAATTCCTGGGACAGAAGAGGCAGAGAGAGATGATTATATCGTGCGCCAAAACCAAGGCCTTCGGGTCGATTTATGCTTCGAAGAAAATCCCTAGGAAATCGGTCACAAATGCATTTATGCAAATTGCAGCCATTCCTCTCTTCTCTGGAGTATTCAGGCTCGAGGAGGAGGAGGAGGAGGAGATAATCGACGCTAATAACTGTACCCCGGCATTTTAGGTGAAAACCTCACCGCTGATTTAAAAATGCGAACGCTCCTTTGCCAAGCACCTGACTCAATTAACCTTTGATGTAATGAAGATTCGACATTAACAGCTTATGGACTGCAATTTTGACCCATTTTTTAGTTTATGAAGAACCCTAGACTCGACGAAGTCATTTCCAGACACTTTTTGGCAAGGGTTGCGTGCGATAAAGTTGCAAAAATTATAGAAAAATCCCAGAGGCCAGTGAAGTTTGACAATACGGGGTGGCTCAGAAGTGTTGTCGAGCTCGTCTCTTCCACTTTCTCCACATAGTCACCTTTTTCTACGGTGCATCAAATTTAGACTCAGCTGATCACCAGACCACAAGTTGCCACTGTGTCTGTCAGAATCTCGTCAGTTGTGGATTAGTCCACTGCTCTTTGCCAAAAAAAAAGTGCATTATTTCGATGAACTCCTCCTTTGACGCAATTTTCGCCACCTGCCAAAAGTCTTCCACTAAAATTCCGAGGTCAACTAATAACATATTCGCAGACACTGGCCGTAGACACGTGCACGGTTGATCCGACTGCGCGGTTCTCGGTCAGACAATCACTGTATAGGCAGGAATTAATTCGTTTTTTGAGCTGTCAGGGGGGGGAGGGGGGAATGAGAGAGAGAGGATGCGAGGCTAGAAGACTCATTAATGGACAAGAGCTGAAAAAAAGCTGACAGTCATGGTCACGAAAAGACAACGTGTCTGACCGAGACAAGTTGTGGAAGAGTTCAATGAAGAACGTCGAGATGCATGAGTAAGTGAGTGGCCATCAAGTATACAGGGTGACCCATCTATCTTAGGACACGTGGAGACGCCCCCTATCTGTGGAATCACTCATTTCACGTCAATGTCGACACATTGGGAATTTCAGCCTCGCTTCTGGCCATGACGTCGGCTGCTGCCTCCGAGGTTGCTTGGCTGAGGCCGCAGAAGAGTTGGCGTTTCTGGCTCATTCCGGGCTGCCTCCTGCCTCTGCGGCTGAGGTCGGGACCCCGACCTCCCTGGCCAGAACGGCCTCAAAAAGTCCGCGGTCAACGCTCTTGGAGAGCTCGAGCCAAGTCCTCAAGTCACCCCGTTCAGTGTGGCTGTCCGAAACCACTCCTGTGGCAGTTCCACAGGGTGGGGATTTTGCAGCTCATTTGTAGATCTCCACCCTGTGAGTTCAGAACTCCCTTTAAGTATAAAGGATGTTTGGATTCGCGCTGCAGCAGGTGAAGCCTCTTAGAGGCTGAAGACATCAACTGTAGTAAAATTTATGGGGGAAACTCCTCCCTCCCCTTAGATTTTGTCTGGGACCCGCGAAAACAAAAGATCCGCAGATTTAGATCTTGGCCCCGAGCGAAAAAACAGCTCCTGCCGCACTTTTGCTAAGTGACTCCCGGCAATGATGTGCACGATTGTCCCACTTCGAGACAATTTGCCTAACAGTGCTGATGCATCCGTCCGCCTCCTGACGCCAAAACACCCGGCAAAGATGCAATAATTGCAGCATCCATTGATTCACCTGTAATTTGCACGAAAAGTCGATCTCGGGCGCTGAAGACGCGGAGGAAGAGAACGCTCCAAGCCCAGGAATCCAGAGGATTGGATTGATATTGGAGTGGAAATGTCAGCAAATGCTTTTATCATGGCGGAGATTGAGGCAGGATTTGCAAAATGTCAGACGAGAATTTACAAGTCCCTCCTGACAATCAGATGATCTTATCCTCTTCCCATAGGCAAGTCACTGAAGAAAGGGGGATGACCAATAACAGGATTGACTTGTCTGACTGGGCACAAAGGGCAGATCTACACGGGCAGAAAAAAAATGACAAAAGACCAGTGAAAATTAAGTGTGATTACAGCTCCTTCCATAGATAATTCTGCACCTGATGCAAAACATTAAGGAAAATTACACCTCTCTTATTAAGACGTGCGAGGTTGCACCGAAATTCTCGCTCTGGTGTCACGATGTCATTGGTCGCAAAATGGCGGTTTCGCAACCCTTTTCCTCCCGCCGACCCTGAGAGGACAAACATTTTCCAGTAGCAGCAAGAGGATAAGAGGATATTGGCATTTTTTTGGGATGGGAGGAAGGTGCAGAAGATTGGGGGTCATAAAGCTTACATTCCTCTCCGCGCAAAAGGTCAATAAAGACTCCGGTTAGGGTCAATAAAGACCTTCTGCCAAGCCATAAAGAATCTCTGAGTAAAAAAGTTTTAAAGGTGCGTTCACACTGTCCAGACCGACCACACCTCCAGGTGTTGGCAGTCGATCATGGACATCACTTACGTGCGATGTCTTGCGTGACTGGAGAGGGGTGGGGGTATCGCACCAACCCCTTTCCTCAGCAATGGCCAAAGTCTCCCTCCACCCCCTTCAAAATGAGGAGTTCATTTAGTAAAGTTTGAGTACTTCTAAAGTTGCCCCTTAGGTCAGGGTTGACTCACAATAATCATCCATACAACGAGGAATGGACTGGTACAAGCATCTCGTGGCCCTGAACATGGTCAGTTGCTGCTCGTACGAGTGTGCACAGTGGAACGTCTCTATTACAATGAGCCCCGAGCATCTGGTCCCTTCTGCCAAGTTATTCTTTTAGAATAATCCTATTGTGGTTAGAGGGAACAAGTGGACCTGACCAATCTTTGGTCACTCTTATAGAGCGGTTCCACTGTATTCAAGTATGCAGTGTACAGTCATTAGTCAAGACTGAGAATGTTTAATTAGCTTACTTTTTCTTTCCACAACAACTAATTATGGCTCTCCTCCTCTGCATTTATCATACTTTTTTTTGCTTAATAATATGAACGAAGACTGTGGCATCGATGGCGTCGATATCGAACAAAAATATAGCAATCGCCACAAATATCAAGCATGTCAACGTCTAAAAACATGCTCCGATATCCTACAGAGCCTGCCAAAAGTCCTCGGGCCCGAAATTAGGACCGCACCTTCGGCCCCTGGGTCGGCCCAGTACATTATGAACATCTTTAAAATGTCAGCAAAAGTTTTGTCCGGACTAAATATAAATGAATGAATCAGGTCCCTGATATGTGGTGAGGGTAGCCAATATCGCCAACGAATTCAGGATATCGCTCAGCCTTCGCCTAAATATTCTTTTTAATAATAGAGAAAGCTTTGGAGTTAGCTTTCTTGGTCTTCTCAGCTGAAGCCAGCATGTGTGTGTGCAGCTGGGCTCGATGCCTCGAGACAAATAACTCGGTTACAAAATCGCACATCACTAAAAAGTTTAGCTTCCGTCATGTTCGAACGAACGTACATAAATTCTTTATAGATCGACTGAAACGCGCCTTGGCCGAATACTAACAGTCGACCAGTTACACAGATGCAGCTGTGAGCGTTTGTGTGGAGAAATATATCACAAAACTTGTGCCAAAAGTATTTGTAGAGACATTCCGTCATCATCAAGTGGCGAAATAACAGTGAAAGTTGCATCATTTATCAGGGAAGATAAAAAACTTATCGATCTCAACAGCTGGCACTTAATTTCTGGGAAAGAAAGACAGAAAAATAAAAGAATAACAACTCTGGTGACACTGGAAAAAAAATCCTGCTCACTTTTGGGTCTTTGGAGGTGTCTGCCCAAGATCTTGGCAGGAGATTGAGCAGGGGTTCCTCTCCCCTCCCATCTCTGGGTCCCCGAATTTTCACGCCAGGATAGTTTTAAATGTCGAATCGTCCCACTTTTCTGGGTGTGGAGGGCCTCTCAATGGGCCTCTGGGCCTCTCATCCTTTGTAAAGGAGGCCACACAAAGCGACGATGACTGACGGCGGCGAATCTTTGTACCGCACAACTGATATCTTGCTGAGCAAAGATTTTTTTTCTTACTCTCCTCCTCCACCAGCTTAAGAGCTAAAGAGAGCCATGAATTACTACTCGGTCAGACAAGAGTGATCCACGAAAGAGTTGTTACTCGGTGGGACAGGATGAAAGAGGACTAAGCAGGCCCATCAGTGGCCATGAATCACAGCTCCATCAGACGAAAGTGACCCATGGAGGAGGCAGCGGAGCCTCCACTGAGTCACTTCTCGGCCGGACAAAGTGTTTTCCACGTGTGAGGACGCGCTGACACCGTCACGTCTCTGGCCAGTGTGAACGCGCCTTAAGCTCAAGTCCTGGCAATTAATAGTTGACGTATGGAGTGACCTTGGGCATCAGAATGGACTTCTGCTACTTCTGTCTGTAGTGTACATGACGATCAAGATTCTCTGCCAGACAAAAAATAACAACTGCTGAGGTGTTTTTGGCCGTCCTCTTCCCCGGATGGCAACGAACCGTTGTCGTGCTCGTCCTAGCAATTGATTGAGTCGTCAGTGGCTCCCCAATTTCAAGAATGAAGGGAAACAGGTCTATTTTTTTGTCTGTCTGGCAGAGCATTTCTCCTTCTGACCCTTTGAAATACTGCTCGCTGTCTGGTAGAGCCAAAAAAGCACGGCAAGCGTGAGGTGAGGTATGAGCCCAGAACCCCTTCTTTTCCCCTCCTCCTTACTCTACCAGACATCATCATAAATCAAAATTGCAAAAAATCCAGCTCAGCAAAGCTTCAGTGACCAAAGAAGTAATAAATTTGAGGCACTGTTTGCAGTGCGCTATTTTTTTTCCCGCTCTCTCTCCTTTCTGTGCCCCCTCCCTGAGTTCAGGACTCTCTGTCTGGCCGAGTAAACTCACAGCTTGATTTATTTGGGCGGGTCTTTGAACAACATGCAAAAAATGACCCCGCTCTTTAACTGACAACGAATAAAAGTTGAGCGAGGCCCTTTTTAAAAAAAATCGCCATCGAGTTGAAAAATCTGCGGAACGTCCAAAAAAAATCACTTTGTTCTCAAGCGATTTACGGTAACCCTCTTTTTTTTTTGCTCTCAGTTGGGCAACGCGATATTTGGGACTTTTTTTCCTTCCTGGAAAGAAATTCCGGCAAATTGCGGGTAGGAAATCGTCCGCGGGCGACGCGAAACCGTTGCAGATCCGCTGTGGGAATTCAAATTATGCAAGTGCGGACTCGTTTCCTCTTCGGCGAGGATCGTGTGAGCCGCGAAGAGCACGCCGGGAGACGCGGACGCCATGTTGGAGGCTCACGCTGCAGCTGGACTTGGCCGTCTGCTCGGAGGAGACAAATTCCCTGGCAGACAAGAATAATAGTGTGTTTGGCCGAGGAAAAAAGAAAATATTTCTCATAAATCATAGCAATTCTGCCTACTTAGAACTCTATATAGGCCCGGCCACAGTTCTTAACACACTTTTTTTTTCCTCCTCTCCCTCTCAGGTGATGAAATTCTGCGGATACTTCACGAACAAGCACGAGTGTGACAGCGCCTCCCTTGGCCTCGTATACAGGGTGGCCAAGTTGTGCGGCGACGCCGCCGCCGTTGAATTGGCTCTGTTTGACGAGACCTCTTAATAGGATGTTCAATATTGACACGAAGCCGTCACGCATGCAAGAGCTCAGAGGAGGCCGCGGAGGCCTCGGCGGGGCCCTCGCAAGGCCTTCCACAAGTGGGCATCAAGGCCGAAGGAAGAGGAAAAAGAAAATTAGTTACTCTGGCTTCACGGTGAGCAACAGGTTCGTCAAATGAAACCGGTGGCAGAACTTTCCAGCAGCTCAGCGGAGGACACGTACAGGGTGTCCCAGGCGTGCTGCATGGACCATTCTTCCTTTCTGGGACGCCCTGTACATCATCTGTCACCTGGTGGCCAGAGTCTGCCGATGTCATGGAAGTGTCCTTTTTTGGTCGAATGGTTTTTCCAAGAAAATTTGGGTTGAGCAATGAGTGACAAAGAGAAACACCCACAGAGAGACATCCAGGAGGATCCTGCGCTGCTCCTGCACGCGCGCGGTTTGCCATCCACAGCGCTTAAGGGCCCATAGGCCTTCTTGGGGCTGGAGACGAGCGGGTGCCGGTGACAGCAGCTGCACCGTAGGCCTCGGTTCCGGCCTTATTCTAAGGCCGCCCAACTGAATATTGCATCAGTGACTGCAGAGGGCTCTTCCCAAATGGCTGCACTGCTGCTGGAACTCGGAATTTTTGGTGCAAACCTGAGAAACGAGCAAAAATCGCCATTTTGGAGACAAAAGTTGAAGGGTAAAAAGGGAATAACAGCTGACGAATCGAATTTTGGACCCCAAAAATTGGCGAATGGAGGTGAGAGAGAAATGAGATGCAATTTTTTGGTCACTGGGACCATTTTTGGTCTCATTGCTAGGATTCTCCGCCTAAAATTCCGAGGTTGCACTTATACATGCAGGGTGCATTTAATGCAGCTCAAACAGCTTGGAAGAGCCTTGAGTCGCACGTCCAAGCTGACTTTCTTAGGCTTTGGCATCGGTTGACCAGAAGTCGAGGGTTGACGAGGTTTTGGCAACTAATTTGGCACTTTAAACGCCTTCAATGACAGAAAACAGCGAGCGCTCCAGCGAGACCACGAGGTCGAGCCTCTGCTCGCTGCTGCCCGTGTTGTTCTCGACCACAGTGAACAAGTGGCTCAGCCGCGCAACGCGTGCATGGAAATGTCAGGCTAAATAAGTGGAGTTGTAAAAGTCAAGAACTTCAATTCAGCCTGGAAGGCCAGAAATGGCCTATGGGCCTCTCGTCGCAATAACGTTCCCACCTTATTTATTTACTGCGATTAATTTTTTTTTCATTTCCGGGAAATTATACATTTTTTTGGATCATTTTTATTCGAAATGACCGCAGGGAGCCTAATTAATCGGCTCCCGAATACGCGGCTGCCTTTTTCTCACGGCGACGAATAAATCGTGCGAAAAGGAAACGCCTCCAAAGACATTTTTGCACGCTTCCGCCCAGGCTGCTTTTTATTGGCAATCTCTTTTTGTGGGAAAACAAGACAGGCCTACACTAATGGCCAAACATCTTTTTTTTCGCCAAGGCCTAAAAGTTAAAGGAAAGCCTGTTCTTTATGACCCCGCGCGCGTCCCCTTAACCCTTTCCTCTTGACGCCTGAGACGTGATCAGGCTGGCGCCGCCCGCGCACGGCGCGCACGGGGCCAATGGCGCAACGGCGGCCGCGGCCGACCAGAGGAGAAGCCTGTGAAGAAATAAATGCCTGTGTACGCGCTGGAGACGGAGGCGAGGGAGAAGCTGGAGGAGATGGAAATCACACGTTCTTTCCCGAGATTTTTCTTGCCGATCTGCAGAGAACAGGGAGCCTCGACTGTGCTACGTAGACATGGATCACACGCGCGCGCGCGCACGCGCACACACTGGCATTACACGCGCGGGCAGCGCACACGCAGTCACACACACTCGCGTACCGTATGAGCCGAGTACTCGGGCCACGTGCTGTTCACACTACGTCAACGTGATACAAAGTGTGTATGTAAGTTCTTCTTAAATCTTTGTCCCCATCTTCCTCGAGGCCCTTCTGGAGGCTCTCGCCACACCCTCTGCCTCAGGGTGTCGAGGTGCTCCACCATGGTGGCCCAGCACTTCTGGCCCAGCAACGGCGTGATGTCCTCCCTCTCTTCGGAAGGCTCTGGCACAACTGCGCAGTCGACACACATGCATACAGTGCACACACGCATACAGTGCACACACGCATACAGTGCACACACGCATACAGTGCACACACGCATACAGTGCACACCAGAGGGATCAAGTGCATTTGGCTTAATTTGTTTGTGTCCAAGGTGTTTAAGCTTGGATGAAAAAGGTCGCATGATATGAACAAAAACAGGTGAAAGTAAACAAAAGCAACGAGGGCGTGATGGAGAACAAGGCCAACACCGCGTGCAAGGTCGCAGCCGGCAGCACATAAGGTGAAAGTGCGTCAAACACGTCCGACAGCAGCCAAGATCAACAAGATCTGTCTGATTCGTCCACTGACTTCGTACTTCTGCCACTTCCAGATCCTCGCTCCAAGTTCAGGTCCACCGCGGAGTCCGCCCTCAGCTAAATAAGTCCTGCACGCACGCATGCATATAGAGCGCGCGCGCACGCGCTGGCAGGCACGCACAGTGCGCACAAGCGCACGCCTTTGCAGAAGGTTTAAATTAAACTTGCCAAAACGTGGACTGCTCTTCTCTACGTGTCTGACAGTAGGAGTCTAAAGTAACAGCATGAGTGAAGCAAAGACCTTAGTAACAGCATAAGAAAGATCTCTTCATAACTGTGCTTTTTTAAGCAGAAATGCAAGCTTTTGAACAGCAGCTCCACGTGTCAGCTTGAGTTTGGTTGTAACATGTGTATGTCAGACATATGATAGATATCTAGATGTCAGACAGGTCAAAGTGTATCAATCCAAGGCTCGTCTCTTGGCTACACTGACTTGGTTTTCTTCTCCAGACAACACGCAAACTTCAAGTGTGCGCGCTCGGGACTGCCCCGTGTGCGCGTGCGTGCATCATGTGTGTGTACTGCGCTGATGCAAAGTGTGACCCTCGGGCCTTCTGGTATTTTTGCACGTGCAAAAAAAGACAGCTAAGCGCTCTCCACGGATGGAAAGCTGCAAATTGCACGTGCTGAGACGCTTAAGGCTATTTGATTAAAATGCACTTTTCCATGACTCTTGTGTATCTTTTTGCCACCATTTTCGATCAAGTGAACGAAGATGTCTGATTTATTAGGGGGATCGTGTGCATTTCACTTGGACACCGATTGCGCAAGGGAGCAACTTTTTCTTCACAGTAGGGATGAAATAGGATTGAAGTCTCCCTATATTGAAGTTCGACTGTATGGTGAACATGTTGTACAAGAGCAAAAAGTGCACAAGAGTTGTAGAGGAGACTCTTCGCGTTTCATGGAGGCCTCAACCACTTCTGTAGCTCAAAAGTTACGACAGATGCGCACTAGACACAGTTCGTTATAACACTTTGCTTTAACAGTGTACATAGTCGAACACATATTTCCCGCAAATCAGGCTTGCACTAGGCCTAGGGCCAATTTCCCACCGCAACAGAAGAAAAATGACATTTTCGAACCGTCGTCCTATAGCTGTTTCTTTGTCTGTCCGTCTATCTGTCTGTTTCTTTGTCTGTCTGTCCGTCTATCTGTCTGTTTTTTTGTTTGTACGTCTGTACGAACGTACGAACGTACGAACGTACGAACGTAAACGAGTGCGTTCGTGGCTCAGGAATCAGAGTGTGAAGGAAGAGGAAGCGAAACGAGCTGTGTTTATTTTTGCCATCCCTCCCCCCGAATGACGTTTGCTCGATTCGAGTCTGTTGCACATCCCTAGTGCGGATCTCTGGTCTCGTTCTCTTCGCTCTCCGTCATCATCATCTCTGCAGCACGATTTAATCGTGTTCCTTTTTTTTCCGGGAAGTCTCGTCTTCTCTGTCCAGCAAAGCAACAAAAAACTCTCACTTTCCCTCTTTCTTTCTCTCTTTCCTCCTTCCACGGAGTCGCCATCAGGATTAAAAGAGGACTTTTAGAGCTGTTGTTGGCACACTTTTTTTTTTACAGCGCCAACGATGCAATTTTAGTGCTGCGCTCTCGCTGACACATTTTCGCACGTGCGCGAGTGCATTTTAAGGCCCACTTTCTTTAATTTCTCCTCGGCTGACCGCGCCTTAATCAGCTTCCGAGAGACAATTCCCATTAGCCCAGCAAACGAAGGTAGCGTTGCCACGCCGCCAACGGGAGCCGCGTGCCAAACACGGCGTCTCCCGGGCGTGCCAGATGCACCCCGCCGGGACACAAATGAGGCCCGACGCCGGCCCAAGAGCTGCCGGAGGTTGCCAGATTTGTGCCCGCTGGAAAATGCCCGGGCCCCGCCGGGTGAAGTCGGCGGGAGCGACGGCAGAGGTGGTGAAGGAGCGGCATTGACGCAGGTCAAGCTACCCCACGGCTGTGGTCGTTGGGGCCTCGTTGTTGTGAAACTCCCACAGCAGCATTGGCACCCCTTTTTTCATGACGACGCCATTTCGCTCTCTCCTCATTTGAATGTTCAAAGGGGTTTTGTTGCCACCGCTGACCGCCGACTTGGGAGAGGTAGGCCTTACAGGCCTTGTAGGCCTCGCGGGCCTGAGCAGACTCAGCCAAGCGGGAAAAACTCACGAGAGAAATTCGTGATGCACGAAGAACAAAATCGGGAGGTGATTATTTCTAGATAGCATCGAGATCACGAAGCTCATGACTCTCTTAGGCTTCCGAAAATTGCCTTACGAGGAGGGAAAAAAGGGTTGAGGGAGCTACTGTACAACTGCTTCTCCTTCTGACCGTGAGTTTACAGAATAAAAAAGGCCTTGATCACACACACGAGCAGACCTGTGAAGAGTTGCCATCGTGGAGGAGGAGTTCAGCAGGCGTCGAAAACTGTCTGGAGTTGCCAGCAGTTCGGCTTCAGGTGGATGTTCGCATATGTATGAGAGGTTCATTCAAGGACATGGTCAAGTCCATTGGATGAAATGACCTTGAGGTCAAATATTTCATTGTGGGAGGCCGAGTTTGGCCTGATGGTCACTGCATGAAAGTTGTGGAGCATCTTCACAAAGGTCAATGCAGCCACTAAAGGTCAGGTTGGGCCCCGTGCATAAACTATTGTCAGACACTTTTGGCATAAGTGACTGATCACGGTCAGTCATTGACCAGGCTGTAGTGGGCGACTGTTTACCTTGAGCATGGCTGACATCTTCCTCTGCTTGAGCACGGTCAGCCTCCTGATGGACTCCTGGTCCTGCCTGCGCTGCTCGCGGTCCCACTTGTTGGCCACGATGGCCAGGGCCTGGTTCAGCTGGCTGGTGCTTGCGGCCGAACGGCCCGCACCGCCGCCGCTGCACTGACTAGCTGAGGCGGCCAGTCTGTGGTGGCTGCAGGTTGACCCACTCGACGCCAGACTGCTGACACTGGACCGACCAGAGTTGGAGCTGCCATCAGCAGTCGCACCCTGGACACCGCTGGCTGTGATCCCAACCTTGGCCTGCTCTTGCCTGCTGAGTTGGCAGTGGCAGCTCCCGTTGGAAGAGGCAGGACTGCTGGCACTGAGTCTGCCAGAGCTGCCACTTAGCACCAGGTCGGCCTGCTGTCTCTTGCTCCTGGAGCTGGCCAACTGCTGCCTGTCCCTGACGGCCTTGGCCTTCTGGTAGATGTGGTTGCTGCTGGAAGACGGCGGAGAGGAGCTTCCCCTCGGTGAGTGGTCTGACCAGACCGTCTCAGTGCTCTTGTCCACACTCTGCGGCTGTCTCAGCACTTCCTCGTCTCTCAGAGAGGACGACTGCACCAGTTTGTCTTTAACCACAGGCGTGCCGTTCCTGGTGTCGTGCTTGGCCGCGGTCGTGGTCATGACGTACTTGGTCGTCATCATTGGACCCTTAGCAGAGGTGTCATCATCCCTCAGCAGCGGCACTGAACGCGTCTTCTGCGGCTTCCTCAAAGTGTCCAAAGTGCCATTTCCTACGATCTCTGAGGTGATCCTGATGTTGACCGACGACCTGGACTGACCGGGCGATGGCATCGGACTCGCCTGCGACAGAGAACACCTTGAGGCAACTGTTGTGTGAGACGACAGTGTGAGAACAGATAATATAACTCTGTTATTGACGGAGAGCAGAGAAAAATATCTGTTTTCGCACAAAAGTAACTCCCCATAACTTAGACTCCATCACCGTGTAAGGCCTACAAAAGCATGATTGGGCATATTTGATGGAGGAGATTCAAACTTATCATGAGCAGAAGGAACTTTGTGATTGAGACCGCAGATGACAACGCTGTTCAACTTCACAGTCAACAATTTTCATGTAAGCCGTTCGAAAATGCTGATGGGCCCAAGCACCTAGAGGCCCACATGGGCCTTTCAGAGTGTCTTGGCGCCGAATTAAGATACCCAACGCATTGCTGTCATGAACTCCTCCCTCGTCACCTCCTTCACGTCTTCCTCACTAGCTTTTACACAGTTAAAAAGATTAAAAAAATAGGGTCCAGCAGCTTGCAACGTTGAGAGCACTGACTGTGAACGTCAGGAAGCCATAACTTTCTTGATTTCGGTCCGAATTAAACATTTCTTTTTTCTCATGAAAATTTTGAATCTCCTCCTTCACGTTGGCCCAGTCTCGTAGGCCTCAACTAGCCTGAGCAGCACTCGCATCGAGTTAGTTGGAGCAACTGACTGGGAGAATTATTGCAATGAAATGCCACATTTTTTTTTTGGCCAGAACTGACATATTTTTCCGCCTTCCAGTTATTACTGTCACTACCTGCAACTTGATGATTGTCGGCCCCAGCGACTGAGGCGGCGAGGAGCTGTGAGGCTCCTCCAGAGGCCGGTCGGAAGTGACCTCGATGGAGGCCGGACCCAGGGCCGAGACGGCGGCCGGGGCCGACATGGACGACGTCGAGGACGATGAAGAAGTAGAAGACATGCCTGAAGAGAGAAATGAGAAGGTTTTCGTTCACAGCAGCTGCCAGGCAAAGAAATTTTCCACGTAGGCGCAATAAAACTGCGTGTTTATCGTGCCCCTGCAGGTCCGGCCCTTGAAGGATAAAAAAATAAAAAAAACTCCATAAAGAAAATCGGGGAACTGCGCGCTGTCATTCCCGAATGCGAAATTCAATGGGGGTTCCTCGATCATGAAGTCGGTCAATAGATCGGCAAGACGTGCCTGGAATACAGACTTTCTATGAGGAAGTAATAATGTCCGGCGGAGAGAGGCAATAATGCAAATGTGTATTGGGCCTCATACTGGGCCTGCGCAAAAACCGCTCTATATACTGATAAAATGGGCACGAAGCAAGAGCAGCGGTTCCGTCCTCTTCTACTCACATTTCGCAGGGAATTTGAATAATTTTTTTGGGGAGGGGGGGCGGCTGCCCAAAATTTCACCCTGCACCTGCAAGGATCGTAAATTACTTCCAAGGTTGAGCTTATGCCTTCTTTTCAGAGAGAAATATTCATAAAAAACGTCTTAAAGCCTAGGCTAAATCGACACACATACTCACGTACGCGCGCACGCGCACACACCTTTGTTAGGCAGATGATTTTAACTTGACTGGGGGTGGAAAACAAAGAAATTCCATCAGAGCTTTGGGCCTTGCAGCTTCTCTCTCCTATTTATGGAGCCCATCAAATATTCGCCAAGCATCATTGATGAGCGAGCGCACGCGCGCGCGCACGCACGCACGCACACACACGCACACTTAACAAGGTATTAAAGTTTGCAGGCACCTTATTTTTTCTTTCTTGCTCCTTCTTCAACCCTTTAGTAGAAGTTACATCAGTTTCGTGTTCGCTAACACTTGGTGTGTGTGTGTGCGCCCGCCCGCACTCAGGGCTGCGCGCGCGCGTGTGAGATGCCGAGCGCGAATCTCTTTTTTATTCCAGTCCTACGTGACCGGATTCTGCATCCTCCGGGACGATGATGAACGCGTTGTTGACCTTTGATGCCAGAAATTTTCCGCGATAACTCTTGAAAATGTGGCAATCTTGACCAAGGCAGTGAAGACGAAATTGCGGGATCGTGACAGGACACAACAGCTCCAAGATGCGGATCTCTCCAGTCAAGATTTAGTCAGATTTTTTTCTTACGTCATCATTCTCAGGAGGGGCACTTTTTTTTATGTTTCCAACCCGACTATTTGTTACGCTACAATTTCGCATAAAAAATCGCGCTTGCGATCCCTCGAGAGGACGAGGCTGTCAGAGAAGACAAGTTGAAGCCACGAGTTGCTCCACTCGTGTCCTCATTCAGGCCCGCTCAATGCAAAATGGCCCAGGCTATGGGCCTTTTGGGGCCTGGGCCCCACTTGGGCCTTCCTGTGCTACCTCTTACTCTTTCTATCGCCGAATAATTTGTCAAATCGCTTCACGCCCAAGCAGCAGCAGCGTGCAAAAAAAACGTCGCAACGCAAATTATTCGCTCCCCCCTCCTCTTTTTTTGTTTTCGATGCCGCCCATTGATACTAAGAGATCGACAGGCCCGGAGAGGCCCAGGCAGGCCTGGAGAGGCCTAGCCCATAAAATCCGCTAATTTAATAGGCGCGAAAAAGGGGAGATTCCAGGACGTCAATGGGGACCCTATTTTACACCTACGCGCGCGCGAGTCTGCGTGAGTAAATTCGCACCTGGTGGAACCCGATCTTGGACATAAATTGGCAATGTGCGTGCATTTGCATGGCTTGATTTAGAGTCTGTCCTCAGACATGACAATCTTGACCTTTTGCTGCTATTAATCCTGCCTCATTTATGCCCTTTTAGGCCTCAAAACTACGACTTTTGGTGGAAAATGAGGGATCCCCTCTGCCTCCGTCGAAGAAGGCCCTGGGCCTGCCCTGCCTGGGCATAATTATTGCCACAGAAGTCTCCTTTTTTGCACGCATTTGCAAAACCCGTTTGGCTTCGCACTTTCGGGCAAATTTACTTAACGTTCCCTTGTCTACATTTGGCAGATGAACTAATTGGGGGCTTCCTTGGGGAGCGAACTCGACCAGACAAAAATAGGGCCAGAGTTGCCAGGACGCTCGCGCGGATCTTTGTCACACATGCGTCCGTCTAATATGGATGTAGCTGTACTTATATGGGTCGACTCGCTCCCTTTACCCCCTCCCCCCCCTTCCTGATAAGCATCGGAGCCTCTCAACATTTTTGTCTTCCAGTGATTCATGAAGAGAGATCGCCAATCACTGAGCTTGTGATTGGATAATTTTGAATTTTTGGGGAGTTATCTCCTGCTCTCTCACTCACTGCACTCGTCATTTGACAGTGAAACTTTTGTCTGGGCGAGAGCAAAGCATTGATTAAACTAATTGAAGCACAGTATCTTGTCTGGCAGAGTTAGGCCAACCCCCTCCTAGTGATGGATCATTGTGTATCGCCAAGCAATTTATCAAACTCGCCTCCAACTCTTTTTTTAGAGCAATTTAGAAAACTGCAATTTGTATCCAAACTGTGCTTGGAGTTAGAGACGAATAAGTCAGTTTTTGGACTTTTTTTCTCGTCTCATTGAGCAAAAATTGTGCTCCATAAGTGTCTTCTACCCTGAGGGGGGACGCCATCATTACGCACTTCCCTTCCCGTTAATTACCTGCAGCGAAAGGGTAATTAGGTAAATTTGCGAAGCAACAACGGGCCCTGAACGCTTCCTTGTCCTTCGGTTTGTCTTTGCTCTTCAGATTTGCAACTTATTTTTGCACACTCAGACGTTGGGTATTTATAAACACAGGAAATGGGGGTCCTCCCACCCTCTTGAGTGACTTTTCCACTCCCAACTTTTTGGTCGTGTTGACAAATTCCCGAGGAGAGAAGTGGAGGCCTTGAATGGGCCTAATGAGTCTGGGGCCCTCAATGCCCCCCTCCCCTCCCCCCCAAAATATCGGTTGGGTGAGGCCGCCTTATCGACCTCCCACCGTGGCCTCGTCGCACTTCTTCTTGCTGACCCTCTCGGTGGGCGCCAACTTGTGCAGAGTGCAGCACACGGGCGATTTCGCCGGTGCAGACGCGCCTTCAGTGGCGCAGACTGCACATTCCGCGCACGCACGAATCATGTTATTTATTACTTAATTACTAGTGGAGCACTTACTAGCGTTGCCTGGGTTAAAGACTAAAGTATGAAATATGAGCTCATGCACTCTGCGTTGTCCATGCGCTTCACGCTAATAACATCCTCAGGTCTAACCTGGCAGTGGCGCTTGCGCATTTACACACACATACACACTTAAAATCTTATATAGATTTCTTTAGCCTGTTTTATACCTACATTCTTTAACTTTGAATTTCAACTGATCAGCTGATCGCGCTTACTCTCGCTCATTTCTACGTGAAGTTGATGAGACTTTATAAGTATCTAGGGGACGGACAGGCAGGCAGACACACGCACAGACAGACAGACTAAGTCGAGTCAATCCTATTCTGGATCTTGTACTGACGCCAGTTCAAAAAAATGAAACACATCTTCGTTCAAAGATTATTGTAGAAAACAGTGTTGAAGGGGGAAAAAACTGCCCCCTTTTATCCCCCCCCCCTTCAGCCAATAACGTTCCGGACGAAATCTTCCTCCACGCAAGAAGTGGAACCATTTTCCACCCCCAGAAATTGCATTGAGAGAAAAGAGACTTGACAAAAGAAACGTCAAAGTTTGGTAACTGTTTCAGGCCTTCATTTTTTTCGACAGTTTGTTGACGCCTCCCTTTTTCCACTCTGTTTCCGGCGGAAGAGGGGGAAAATGTCTCTCTGCACAAAAGTCACGCAGGATGAACTTTCCAGCAGAAGAAGCAATCGAGACTTTCCTTTTTTTCCCCCAAACTTATTTCGCTCGTGCGGGAATATTTCACAGGCAAATGAGAACTTTCAGCAAGTTGTGTGGGGAAAGCGAAAGCATAACAACCTTTCAAGACATCTTTCGAGATTCCAGTAGCAACTTTTAGTCTTTTTCACACATGTTTCTCTCCCCAGTTTCTGATCCATCGCTCAGGCCTCCTCCCCCAAGGCCTGATTTCTAAACGAGGCCTTCAAGTGTCTTGACCACCACAGACGGATTGAAAAAAAAATTGGGAACTTTAATCTGCTTCCGGGGACAGAAAAGGGACAAAGGGGGATTTTCTTTTGTGCCTGGAGGAGGAGTAAAAACTGAAGTGGGTTTTATTCTCCCAAATCCCTAAGGTCACAAATATCCCCAGCCATTTTGAGGCGTTTCCTCGAATTTGTCTCTGTCTCGTGGTATTTTTGACGAGCCCCTTATAAGTCATAGCCTCGAATTGCGCAAGAAGAAGAAAACAATATTAAGAACTACTGTTTTTCTCCACCAAAACCGATCTCTTCTCTGTCGTCCTCCAGAAGAGTCGCGAATTTTTGCGCAATTTTTCTCGGAAATTCCTCCCTTTTCACGATCCTTCTCACAGTTGTTTTTTCTTTTATTTCTATTATTCGTTTTCCCCCTCCTCCAATGCGATTCTCTGCGATTGCCGTAATTGGCCATTGCGTGGGTTTAACCCATTAACAAGTTCTCCGTGTATAACATTTCTACAGGGTGTCGAAACAGTGACTTCGGACAAAAAAAATCACTTTATGACGTCGTTTCGAAGTCGTGTTTCTCTACTCGGGCTCATTTTGCCTGCAAAATTAGGAGCGTTTTTAACGAGCGTTGCTAACACGTAGGGAGCATTTTTAATTCGAGTTTCCTGCCAGCTTCGAGCCGGGCGGCAATGGCGTGATTTAGTGGGCAGCCCCATGAGGGATGAGGCCAAGCTGGAGGGAGGGCGACGTCACGAGACACACTCCCTCCAGAGGGAGGATTCGGGCCCCGGACGGACGCCCCCCGGCCCGGAACCGCCGGGTGACGAATCAGTCTGCCTGGAGGACAGTCCACGGGTGCGGCACGTGACCAAAACAACGGCCGCGGTCTTTTCTTCTTGTCGTCGTGACTCTCAGCGTTGCCACAAACAGCCTTGACTCTGACGGGGACGTGACAGGGAGCAGGCTGAGCCTGTGGTCGCACCCCGGGCCAGGCAGAGCCAAGACCGCCACTCTGGGCGGAAACCACTGGTGGGTCAATGTACACAAGTCGACTTTATATAAGTGAGAAGAATGCACAAGCCGCACTAACGTATGCCACAACCTCCAGCTGTGATGTTTTTGTGCATCATCTTCAATTGACTTCATGTCAGCTGATTTTTAACGCAAGCCACAGCCACTAAACCAGAGACACATCTTGCGAGACCTGTCCAAGAACAGAAAAAACACCACTTTTGGGACATGTTCAGGTCCTTGTAGAGGATGAAACCTGCTCTCGTGTGGGGCAAACAAATTGCCTCGCACAAATCATGGGTGGAGATTCCCCGATCCAGCTTGACAATGTTGCTAACAAGCCTAAATGTCCACTTCGATCAAGATTTCATGCTCATCAGTGCTCAACCTCTGTGACATGTGACTGTGGACAGATGTCCTGTGCTTGTGGCAAGCCTTGTATGGAAAAAATTCGCCTACTCGAAGTAAACAGAAGTTGTTTGTAAAGGTACAAAGGTGACCTACGGAAAAAGACACTGGTGGAGGCTGGCATGTAATTCAGCGCCAAGAGAGGCTTCACTTGTTGACCTCAGGTGGCAATAATGCAGTGGAACCTCCCAACAGGAATCAATCCATTCTTGTCGTGACCCATTTGGCATTTCAGAGGTTCCACTTCAGTGGTGCAAGTAGGATCGCAGCGCGGAACCTCTGGGAGAATCAGCTGATTTGCCTCTTATTGGGAGGACTGTAGGCAAAGTCTCTGGCTGGATGTGTGGGCATAATATCATGGCTTGAGTAGATAACTCCATGCAGGTTGCTATGTAAGTTGAAAAAACACAGCTATTCAGCTTATCAGCGGCCTCTGGAGCGCGTCAGCTCTGCATGTGGTCATCAGCACATTTTCTTAATGGTGCCCAAGTTGGGGAAGTATAATTTCCCCCTGGCGCCCCCTCTTTACCCCCCCCCCCCTGACTTAGGTCTCCATCCACTGCATCAACATCGTCCTGCTGCTCGAACCCTCGTCATTGGTCCCCGGCGAATTAGATCAATTGGCGTTGACTTGTGTGAAAAGCGGCCTAGAATAAAAGACCGGCCAAATAAAACATGGCACTCCCCATATGAAGACGAGGCCTGCTCGGTGCCCATTTAGGGCTAAGACCCGTAAGTACCCCAGTAGGCCCAGGCCATAGGCCCAGGCCATGGGCCCAGGTCCTGGGCCAGGCAGTGGGAATGAAAAAAAAATGTGCACTCTCACGCGCCTAAATTCGAGCTCCCATATTTCGCTGATTGCCGTCAGAACCTTTTTCGGCGGCTGAGCTAATTAAATGTGGAAGCCTCCGGAGCCTCTGGGAGCCTCTGGGAGCCTCTGGAGCAGCTCCGTGTTCTTTGTGGGGAATGACAAGACCGGCGAGGCGGAGAGGGGAAAAAAAAGTCTCTTTGTCGGCCGCAAAAAAGGGGAAGAAGTTGTCTGTCCTCTTCATCTTGTCAGATTTCCCTCCACTAAGAAGGTTTGGAGAAGGAGATTGTTGGAATTCCTGGAGGAAGGGTAGAAATTTTTCCGGCGCAGAAGAATGGGTATTTTCATCTGTCTTGGCAATCATCTTGTGGAATGGGCAGACCCAACCACTCGAATGGGCTTCTTCCTCCGTCCACCCATTGTCAGCCCACTACTCTTTCATGCCTTCTTGGCTCTGAAAAGCTGATAATAAATGAAACTCATCATCATCACTTCTCACATATCTCAGCCACATTCTCTTATGCCTTCTAAGTACCGGCCAGTGGACAAAAATTTCCACAACAGGGACTCGGTGGGACCCACAGACAGACGGACAACCTTCCTCTAGTGTCTGATTGAGTGGTTCTTTTGAGTAAAACACACGACTCGAGCTGATTGTTTGTTTTCTTCTTGGCTCCTCCTCTCCAAGTCTGGTCGAGTGACTTCCGGACGCAGACTCGACCAGACACCGGAGGAGTCCCAGTGTCTGGCTGAGTAGCCGAAGCTTCAAACAGCCTCTAAAAGAAGATCTAATTCACCGAAGCTGCTAAGGAGGCGCCTACAAAGCGTCCATTGTTGGCAGAAGATCTTTTTTGCTTCTTCTTGGCGGTGGCAACAAAAGACTTTTTCTGGAGCAGAATCCCGTAATGAAAACAGGCAATATTTGTCACAATCACAAAATGTGGGAAATGCGCAGGAAAAAAAAACCACTGTTGCTCTTCCTATTGTCCGAGAAATGTCGTGACGGGAAAAATCGCCAACGCCACCTGTTGTTGTCTCCTTTTTTAGGCCGCTGGATCAGCCAAAAGAAAGGTTGCTGCTCCATTTTGGCGAAAATAGGCCTGGCTCACTCGTGTCTTGACAACTCCCCCCCCCTCCTGTGTGGTCTCCGTCCTCGATCACGAGTCGAGCAGGTCCAACTTGGTCGACGAGCTCAAATTGACCGAGTCTCACCGGGGCGGGCTCGGGATGCCCGGGGGCACCCGGACAGAAGCTGCGACGGAAGCCAGGCCTTTCCGGAAAGTCTCTCCGGGCCTGAGCTTTGGCTGGACAGAATAAATACTCTTAACTTTCCACCTGAGGGCAGAGAAATGCGAGGCAGCCACGGCAGAAGCCTCAGGTCCGTTGATTTTTATCGAGATGAATTATGTTGCCGCCATTTCAGTGCCGGAGACCATTAATATGAGGCCTAAGACGCACAAAGAGGCCCAACTCAGCCACATGTTTGTGACGGTGTCGTGGCTGACAGAGGTTGCAGCGGCGACAGCAGCGGCGGCAACTACGACAACAACAACAACGACAACCTGGACGTCTGCTTAATTGCCCGTGTTGAACGGGGTGTTTAGTCACTCTGGTCATTATCGTTAATCATCACGGTTGGCATCACTTGGGCCAGATCAGCACTGGGCGGACGCAGCAGAAAGTCAACAACTTTGTCACCGACTGTGCTAAACACAATATTAGTGGTGTCATTTTAACCCGAGTAAAAGTGACGCCTCCTCAGTCCAGAATGACAGCTTGGGCACTCTCAAAGACTCTCCTCAAGACGAATAGAACTTGTCCGTCATTTCACAGTCCTGCTGGAGCAAGGACTTTCCAATCAGAGAGTGACTTTCAGTGAAATTGGGCCATCAGAGCCTCCGCCTGGACAATTATAATGATGATGACGACAATGATCCTGGCAGAATTTACCTCAAGTGGCTCGCCCGCAACAGATAAGTCCCAGCCATTTCCGCCCTGGCGTGCTCGGTACTGGTTAGAGACATTCGTACGCAAGGAGGGGGCGGGGGGGGGGGGGAGGGGGGGGGGGGGGCCCCCCCCCCCCCCGCGCGGGGGGGGGGGGGGCCCGAAAGATATAGAGGATGTTGGGAGCAGGGG
>JAAUXU010169907.1_pt1 | contig 36149 bp, 40 predicted proteins | sample 7278151 | NCBI WGS metagenome assembly JAAUXU01 (sample SAMN14350113, study PRJNA611818) | marine sediment metagenome | isolation source: surface marine sediment (1.8m) | place: French Polynesia: Moorea | collected 2018-08 | reverse complement strand
GTGGTAAATTTGCTGTGAAAGTAGATTTCAGCTCTGGTGGCTGTCAGAAGCTGCCAAACTGGGTGAAAATCACTGACCCAAATGCTGACTTGCTACAGTTTGTTAGAAAAATATTTTACTGCAAGTCCTGAAGAAAAAGAATTCAACTTATTTTACAGTATCATGCAACTTCAAATGCATTTGGGCACAGCTAAAACTCCTTTTCTTCACTTTCATTTGACTACAAAGTCTTCAAATGGTGGTGACAAATTTTGGACACCCACGGGGAATTCCAATTTTCGACCTAGCCTACTATGTATATACGACACAAGATTCCATATGTACTCTTGGAGTGAGAGCAGTTGCAGAACATAAGGATCACAGAAAAACTTTGTCAAAATCAGATCCATTTGCACGCACTGTCTTCCTTCAATTTCTTGCTTCTTTCATTCCTAAAATTCAACGGAAGACCAAATGTATCTTACTTTTAATAAAAATTTCGCAACTTTCATGACATTTAAATACTCCCACCAAAAGTTATTAGCAAATTCAAGCTGTCCGACCTTCTTCTTCGAGCACCGTATGCTGACTGAGGGACACAGCATTGGTCAGGTTATTACAACTGAACTTTAAAATAGAGCCTGGGTATTTTCGTGCGATCCATGTGCCTCATGCAGCCCGTGGAAGTCATTAAAGGAAGCTAGCTAAAGTTAAAGACATTTCACAAACGAAGTCTTTAACCTAGACTTGAAACGTCAATGACCTCGAGGGCTTCTTTTAATTTTGTGAAAGTGAACTGATTTGCGGGCCAATCTCTCCACACACCAGTGTAAAGTCCACACAAAATAGGACACACTCAATATTTTGACACGCGAAATATTTTTGCTGAAATAGGTGTAAGCACGGAACGTATGTAGTCCATCTTACCACCGTTTCACACTGTTATCGTAACTCACGAAAGTTACGACATCAATGCTGACAGACAAAGTTGGTTACGTAACCCCTTCCAGGAAAGACAACAAAAACAAAGAGAAGCAGGACGAATGTGGGGGGGATGTGCTTAAAGCGGGGAAGTCCAGCCTCTGAGGCCATCGGTATTCTGAAGGACATCCACGAACCATCATGACATCAGTAGGAGTCAAAGCTATCCCATTTTTCCTCCGCTGAGGTCAAGAAAAGATGTTAAAGAGCAACGGCATCTCGAGGTTGATGTCTGAAGATCAATCCTCCTGCATCTCTCATAAATGGCTTGGGCGTAGGTCAAATGCAGTGACTTGGGTGGAGACTGTGTGGAAGAGTTGCGTTAAATAATTCACAATGAAATGGTATTGGCAAAAAATATTGACTCTCCTTTTTTGCTTGGAACTACCGTCGTACCGTAAAGTGCGGATTAGAGTACCCCTGAGCAACAACGTACTCGGAGCACTTTATTTTGCACTCAGCGCTGAGTAGGACAGGTCTCGGCACATTGGGTCGGACCTGTCCCTACAAGGCGACAAATGTATTGTTGGTGTTTTCTCGTCGTTTGCATTTAGTCGAAATCTAAATCAAAATTGTAGAAAGTCACCGCATGTGTCAAATTTTCGATAATAAAGACCGTTACTGCTTTCTGGGTTCCGCGTCAAAGTAGTGCCAAAAAGTGCACCCACACAGTCAATTTCAAATTTTGATAAGGTTGGCAAATCCCTGAGTGCTGTATACAGCCCCTCTCATCCGCACTTCACATGCATACAGGGTGCGTACAGGGTCTGCCGCTGCTACGAGCGATCACTTCGGCAAGATGCCGTACTTGGAGCTCGAAGATGTCGTCGACGCCGAGGGAGGCCGAATCGAGATGCTTTTTTTTACTACAAAATCTTCATTTCTGCGTTACCTTTGAACTTTTTTGTTTACAAAAAAAACCTTTTTCCAAAAACTGGCGCCGTGATGCGCCCCAAAGTCTTGCTCTCCATTGATGACCGGCTATGAAAGCCAACCAATATATACTGGAAACCATACTGCAAATCTTTTACTACAACACTCTCTTAAATAGGGAACTCTCTCTAATAGTACTTCCCGCCAAGATTACTCTCTTGTAATGGAACCCCCGCCCCCCTTAAGCAGTAGCAACCTCTCGGAGGACATTTGTCATATAGCATTTTAAGCAGGCGCCCACTTGACGTGTACACCTGGACACTTCTGGTGGGCAAAATGAGCAAACCAGCCTACTTTTGAACGCTCCTTTGGTTAATTGGCAGGAACTCATGTGAACTCAATGAATAAAAAAACAATGTTTAGAGATAAAGAGTAAAAAGCTTAAAAAGGCCACACTCGACCCAAATTACCTTTTCGTTAAGTTCTTGAAGACTATGTGGCTGACTCTCTTGAACGAGAAGGGAGAATTCTCCTCAAGTCCAAGTAAAAACAAGCATCACAGGCATAAAAATTTTCATTGAAAAATATTTCGTTTTTATGTACACTTTTTTTCTATATTTTTATATACCCTGCTACTTTCTTCTACAATATGTCGCACACTACTGGTGCGGCACTGAAGCCTCCGGCACGGCGCCGTCTCCAACTCGGCACACTTAAAGCACTCTAGTGTCACAATGGGCTGACGAAAACTGACCAAACATCTGGATGTCTAAGTATCTTTACTACGCATTTGACATCAAAATGCAACCCACTCAGCACTCAGAATATTATCGCACTTTCCCCCAAGCAACATTACTTACGGCAAGGACTGTGTTCATTGTCCAATGATGTCAATAGATGTTGCGTGGCTGCAGTATTAAGGAAGTTATAACGTTTGGAAGTGGGGGATGCTGACTTTTGTAGTGGACCCCCCAAAACAGTTGGGGGTCTCGGGGCTTACCCCGGCAGAGGTCCTGAGGCCAGAGCCCCTGGCGGTGTGTGTGCATGATGTCAAGGGGGGAAAGCCCACCTTTTGACAATTTTTTTGCAGTTTTACTTCCAAAAATTGGCCGGAAAATGCAATTTTCCGCATTTAAACCAGGGGGGGGGGACGCTGACTTTTGGCCGACACTGTACTTTGAGCGCTCTTGCATGAAAATGGGCTCTCAATAAGTCTAAGTTTAGTAGTCAATCTTGTGCATAAGCATCTAAACGACCAATTTGAGATTCAGATTTTGCATTAGACGCTGCCCCTTCTGAGTAAGCAGCCCACTTTGGCCCAAGGAAGTTGCTTACGTCAAGAACCATACGTAGGAGCCGCGAAGAGGTTTAAAAAGTAAACTCAATCGGGGACTGCATAGAAAAACCATGCCAACCTCGTCACGCTTAGAAATGCTCTGTCTGATTTTCTACGGACGGCAGAAACACCTTGTCCAACCGCTACAGGTACATGCACGTAAACTGGCTCACCGAGGCTGAGTCAGTAAGGTGGGGGTATCCATCCACCTTACTGCGTCGCCCGAGGACACGCACGGGGTCCGGCAGAGATACGTAGCCTCAGCATGAAAACGTATGCAAAGGGCAAAGGGAAGAGATTTGTGATCCACCAATTTTCTTGAACAATCAGCCAATGTCTTTTTTGGTTTACTTTATTTCGGTGGAAATGTTCTCTTTTTCATGATAGGCCAAGTTCTTGGTTCTGGAGCCTTTCGTCAACTAAAAAAAGGCCCAAAAACCTTTTGGTGTATCAATTCCCTTTCATCATTATTACGATTTCTGTCTGGACTCCTTCTGCTGGAGGTACTACTCGTTGAACATGCGCTCCATCTCGTCTGGTCAGGCAGCACATTGGACGCCAACTACATGGGAAAGACGTACGACAGTGTGTTTCGAACAGATGAGTAACAGACTAGAGACACTGTGGCTCCTGCTCCAACAGGTTGGCCCGCTCGTAGAGGGACTTGAAGCTTCCCCATAACAAGTTCGTATAAGTTTGAAGGACGCTGCCCAGGTCAATCTTGATGATATTGGACAGTGCTAGAATCACTTTTGTTGGTCGAGCTCCAATAAAGCTACTTCTGCCCGACCCTGTACCAGAAGCAAGTGCCTACACGCACGTAATAAAGCTTTATAGCGGAATATAACCTGAGTAGGTTCGGGAAGATGGTCTACACTAAAGGCCAATAGTTTCTTGCTTACTTTCTCCTTCTGCCGGATCTCGATGAGTCTCTCATCGATCTCAACTTTCCAGTCGTCTTGCAGGTCGTAGAAGTTGTCGTCCGGCATCTGGCGGAACTTGGAGTGGGCGACGTCGTCCAGCAGCTTCAGGATGTCATCAAACGTCGGCCTTTCGTGAGTGTCCCACTGCCAGCAAGCTGGAAGAAAAACACAAATAAAGAGACTGACTAAGAATTTGGACAATAATGACACCATAAATGGAGATGTGCGCATCCATCACTTTCGTGAAATGGCTGGAACAGCCAGTGGTGGAGACCCGGGGGATCCCCATAAAAGCTGCAGCCATAAATCTCTTTCAGAAGAGGGAAAGGAAAGGAGAACCACCACAGAAGGAAATAGAAAAAGGATAGTAAAAGAAGTTCTTTTTTTAAAAAATAGACTCACTCCCCACTCCCCTTTTTAGCGGCGAAGTAGAACGAATGCTCATTTACCAGAGCGGAATCCTCGCAAATGGAAATGCCACCTCTCATACAGAGCAGTGCAGGCTGAGATGCAAAGCATCGTTGTTGGAGGTAAAATATAGAATACGTGAGAAGCCACTTCTCGAGGAAAGAAAGGGGACGCAGACATGCAGCGAGGAAGACGGATTTAGGATGGTATAAAAAGTTTAAATTACCTCCTTATTTTTCCAACTATGAACCCTTACTACTGTCTCTTTCTCTCAGGGAGAGAGGAGCAACGTAAAGTATATCATTTTTGGTGCCCCAGTTCAGGTGCACACAAGATGGCTTACCTTCCATGAGCGCCCTCCATTGCTGTGGACAGGTGCGTGGGATATGCAAGGTCAGCTTGTTGACGGCCACCCCGTAGGCAATGGCGAGGTCGTCGATGCCCTTGTATGGAGTCTCGCCGGTCAGCAACTCCCAAATCATGACGCCGTAACTGCGGGGAGAGGGCAGACGTGAACATCAGTACAAGAGGAAGGCAATAAAGTCCTGACGTAAAAGGGGCCAATTACCTCGCTCACCCTCAACCAGAAAAGGCCAGGAAAGCTGCTTCCTGCTCGGTTTCTTCAACCTTTTTTCACTAGTCCTCTTAATGAATTCAGGGGAAAAAAAGGGGTCCATTCATTATATCGCATGTCATATATTTCCCCTGACGCAATGCGTAAGACATGGGTCTTTTCACGCACCTCTTTCTTTCTCTCTCTCTCTCTCTCTGACAAGCAGAAGTTCTTTAGTAATGACTCACGAGCTCGCATTCATGCAGTCAAACTTCTTTTGTGCATAAAGAGGGAGAAAGATGAGTCACTCAGGAGTTCTGGGGCTTGACGTGGTCTCCAAGCACCACCACCCCCGGCTTATTTCTAAAGTCCTCAACAACTGCTATTCACTAAGCACCAGCCCAGTGCCGCTCTATTTACAACACCGGCCTGTGTGTTCTTGAAGACCGGATCCTGCCTTGGCTGCATCACTACTTTTGAGAGAGCTCTCAAAACTTTTACTCAGTGACAACATCCCAAACTGAGGTCACTTCTTCCTGAAAGTAACGTATAAGCCTCGAGGTCCCCAACAGGGGCGCCTCCTCCCCCCTCCCCCCCCAAAAAGGCCCTATTCAGGGCGTTGAATGGACAGCTGGTGTACAAAGGTATATCTCGTGAGAGTCGTCCAATTTCTCATTTCCTTATGCTCTTTCAATTCCAAGTGGCTGTTGGTATTTTTCAGCGTCCTCGCCCTTCGAAACTCCGATGGCAGGCCTCAGTGCGTGCCAATGCAGGTAGACATTGAGAGTGAACGAATTTCATACTTCAGACAACACAAAGTGCTATAAGCGAAATTGTTGCCTTACTTTCGCTTTTGCTGTAGTTCGGAGGGGGTGTATTAACGCAGTAATGCATTCACATATATGTTATAACGGACTGTAATGTTCGAAGTTCTTTTATTTGCGGAAAAACTGAAAATACGGTATCACATTGTCGGCAGTCTACTTTCCAATCAATTCTTTCAATTTCTTACCCTGTGCAGGTAACAATGTACCAACTATTTTGGGAGGAAAAGCAACAGTTTCGCGTTGACTTACAAATTGACTGGCTGTGATGTCCACAATACTTTTCTCATTTTAACAGAGGTTTTGACCTGTCCCAGCCTTTTGACATCGTCCTAGGGTCTCCGCCCTCCCTCAAACAATTCAAGGCCTCGGATCAGTCAAAGTCTAAACTCGGAAAACATGGTGCCATCATACGAAAAAGGTTAACTTAAATATAGACTCGCCATTGCTTGAAGGGTGGGCTTTTTATGATAATAATACAAGTGCCCTCGGTGTCGTTCAACGAGAGGAAGGACGTCAGATTGCGAAATAAGAACTGTTATTGTGTAAGCATGTGGAACGTTTACACCAAGTGTTATGGCTCCATGATCAGCAACTAGTCAATGGCCTCCAACAGGTCAATGTCCCGTTTTAGGCTGTGGAAGGACAAGTACATGAAGCCTTGTCGATAGCCTAGTGCAAACGGCAGTGCTCCTGGTGTTGTAGTTGCCAATTTTCAGGATGGTGTCATTTATCAAGCAGCTGTTAAAATACGCTGATAGCTTTCAGAGGTGCGCACAGAGAGCAGATGTCCATATAGCTTACGCTGTTGAGGAAAAAAAAATAGGCCTCAAGTCCTAAAATCAAGTTTGGCCTTGATGTTGACGAGTTATAATGTAACTGTAGGGACCAAAAATTTGCGCCAGAAACCTCATCCCACCACATAATCTGCCACAATGCGCATGACAAGTTTTTACCAGAGCTCAGACATCTCGCTTTAATTTTCCTTATACTGACGCTGCAAAGCCATATCGTAGTGCAATTAATCTCGAGGATTTGCCTCCGTGCCCATACTGCTTACAGAAGTGTGCAAAAAAGACCCCCAAAATATATACAGTACTGACCAGAGTAACTGAAGAACTCATGAAGCACACGGAGACTAAAACTTCGCATGAACTAGTCTGAGCCATCATCACTACCTGCGTGATTGTCAACGCCACCACGGATTCACACAATGTGGTCGCTACCTGCATCAGTGACGGCCGCAGCCTCTCGATCACGCTTGCACATGATTTTTTAATGTAATTAGCTGTGCTATTCTTCTCCCAGGTCTCCTGCAGCTTCTAGATCAAGGTCAGGTGACTGGGGGATAGCAAGAGGTAAGCCTTTAATATGGACTATGTAGAGAACTCCCTTACTCCTTCTCACACCCGAGCACCTCATAAACAGTGCCTGCAGGAACATTCATCCCCTTACTAATGTCCTCGATCATTTGGCTGGCCTCCTAGAGGGACAAAATGGCCTTTTTTCACATCATCTTCGGGAGGTTTGGCCATTGTGTAGTGCAGTTTACCACCAACAGTCCACTCAGCGTCGTCCTTGCTTGTGTTTTTGCTGTCACGCTCTGGATTGCAGTCATTTTTTTGCTCAAAGTTCCACCCCAAGACTGAGCACATTTGCATGCATGTTTGCATCAGTTCTGATGCAAAAACTATTATTAACCGACTTCCAAAATGAAGTATACATTAGTATGCGTTACATATGGTCAGTACTGGTCGCGACAATACGCCTCACTGGGTGATAACATACTATTGGAATAAAACTCACAGCTGTGGTCAAAAGTAATGTTTTACGAATATTTAAAAGCCTTTTAAAAACTTTCGTGAATGAATGCATTCGTTGGACTGCTCGAAGCTTAAGATATTTACCTCACTTTTTAGGTAAAATTGCACATACAAAGCTGCGTCAGCAATAAAAAAAATACTGTATAGGCTCGATTTTCCACCACAGTGCCCCCCCCCCCCGTCTTCACTCCTGCACGGAAGTGACCCCTTTGTAACTTTCTTAATATTGAAGCTACACAGGGTCTGTCTCACAGACCCTCTCTTGGGCGTTGAAAAGCTTGAGGCCCCGGAAGGTCAAGTTATGTTCTTCACTTTTTACAAAATTAAAAATGTGTTAAAGGCAGCGCTGGCGATTAAAGCAAAAAAACTTAGTCATACGCTCGATTTTTTACTTTAGTGGAGAGGGCGCTCACTCCTAATTATTGCTTAATGGTCCCGCTCTAGTTGTTCATCGTAGCCTTGATCCTGGACATGAATCTGGCAAGGGAGTCCTAGACAATGAATGCCAACGTCATGACGCAATGTATCGATGGTGGAGGGGTTCAGGGGCGACACGGACCCATGGGCCTCGGCACAAGTCTTTAGAACCACCCGGTCAGTCCCAGAGGCAAGAGGACAGGGGAACTTAGGTTTGACCACTTTGGAGGCCAAACTACCTGTGACCAATTTTCCCGGGCATCACCCTCTTCCCCACTTAGTCCAGGAACAAGTTTGACATGTGACTGCCGGCCCTGACTTGTATCCAGACATAAATCCCGTTGCAGTTGGTGCTGTTCAAGACCTGAACGGCAGTGCGTGCGAGCTTTCTCTCGTAGTGGCTCTTGTCTACGGTGAACTTGAACCAGATCGGGGAATGCCTTCTTGTTGTCATCGATGTAACCAAGCATCATAGCTTTGGCCAAGAATAAGGACCTGACCGCTTACTTCACAGATGAGCTGGCAGAGGTGGGGGACTTGTCCAAGTACCTGCTATTTCTGCAGTTGATATGCTTGTCGTCATGGTGATCCTTTTCGTTAGAGAAGAAGAGAAACCATTCCATTCTTCTCCTTCTTCACCATTTTGACGATTGCTCTCCCCATCCCCTCCAGCCTTTTTTGTGCTATGTTGTGGTCAGCAGCTGAGCCTTCCCCTTGCCTAATGTCCTTTGGCTAAGGTCCTCTGTAACCAAACTCTCCATCATCCTCTGCGGCTTGTTGAACTCCGAGGAGAGGACCCTCATGCTAAAGTCTCTATTCTTCTCCACCATATTCATCTCGACTAACTGTGACAGGGCTTTTGTCCAAACTGACCCCTTCTGACTGACATTATGGTGCCGGTAGTGACCGTTCAGCAACTTTTTCATGCTCCTGAATGCGTTGAGGTGGATGCTGAATATGCTGGCCATGTCCTCGGTATTTTCACAGGGGTCAAGGCGCACAACGACTCAGTGCCGTACGTTCTCCTTGTAGCTGTGCTGTTTTTAACTGTCTGTATTTTAGATCTTCAAATTAGCATATGCATGAGTATGTGAGGGTGCGTGGGCGGCGAGAAGGGGTGAGAAGGCGGGATGCAGTCGGGAGAACGAAAAAAAAAGTGCAATGTCTTTGAAGACGCCTAATGCATGTATTAGGGGGACAATGTCTATGCGCATATGTATACATGCATAAGCTAACTTTGTTATTTATCATCAGTTTTTCGGCGGAATTTGTGGCTAAAGATCGTTCGGCGAGGTTTGCTCAGAAAAAGAGTTAACATGACTAACATAACCGTTTCGGTTAGCTGCGAAACAAACCGAGTAGCAAGCGATTGCGCCTCACCCAGGATAATGCATGTGGGGGTCCAATGCAAAATATCAGTGCAACCCACCATGCATTATACAGTAAATGTTGTTCTTTCATGCCGTACACATACCTCCACACATCACTGGCCTTCGAGAACGTCGACGTCTTGATGACCTCAGGCGCCATCCAAGCGTAGGTTCCCGCTGCCGACATCCGAGTGGTCCTGCAGGATTCACGGGCCAAGCCGAAGTCAGTGATCTTGAGCGTCTTGAACAGGAGGTCGTCAGCCTTACCAATGTCTTCCAAGATGAGGACTGAAAAAGTGAAAAAAGGATTAATATACCTCACGTTCTGACGAGCATTCCTTCTAGGTTGAGAACTCAATTTCAGAGTTTACTTAAACTCGCGGGATTATGGAGGACTTGGTTGTCATATTTAGGTCGTTGTTCCCTTGGTCTCGTACGTTCTGATGCAAAAAAAGTCACTGCTTAACGCGTGAGAAGAAAAGCAGTTTTACATTAATCCGATCTCAAGTGGGATTTTCAGTAAGGTGAGGGAGCCTTTACAAAAAGAGGAACTCACTGTCTTCATCAAACTTTCAATGTCATTCGAGGCCTTGAGCTTGGACGAGTCTGTGCACAAAGTCTGCGTACATCAAGGTGTAAGAATAACGATTGTAGGATAAGAAGAAGCAAAGGTTCGTTTATTAAATCGTTGTCAGAGCCCCCGATTTATGGGACCCCGGACTTCTCGCTCAAGAAAGGCAAGTTAACCCGAGATCACACAAGTCCTTCTCAACCCATTTCAAATTGAGGGACGACGTAAGAAACTTACGAGATGCCGTGTGGACCATCGGCGAGCAGAGGAAATGTCAATAAGGAATTCAATATTAGAAGATAAAGGCAAATATGACCAGCTGAGTGAACAGTGCAGCCCTGCGCATCCCGCAGAGGTCGCCTTCGCTGTAAAGTTACACATAAAAGCAAGAACTTGTGTCCCTTACATAACCTTTCGGGTTGCAAAGTACACTAACAGCAGCTTTAAAATGAAGAAAAGACGTGAAAGTCACTTTCTTGTCCACTTCTCCCAACAGAGAAGACAGACCTACGCATGGGGAGCACACACATAGGTACTTTGCCGCCGTACCACCACTTCCTCCTCCTCCTCCAGGGACAATAAAAGTGACCTCTTTGACGAAAAAGAAAGCTTCTCTGTACACGGGGAAACAATGTAAGACAGGCAATGAGAATTTCCCCAGTCTTGTGCACCGTGACTGTCAATCCTGCTGCACTCGCGACTCATTTGCAACTTGGCAAAAGGCTTCTTATGTATGAAGCTATCCCAGGGCTGCAGCCAGTTTCCAGTGCCCTGCACTAGGACATCATGCTTTTATCGCGCAGAGTTCGCCCGCCTGTTCAAACAAATTACACACCTTGAAAATTGCGTAGCAGAAATACTTTCCTTATCGTAACTCGCTGCCTTCAAAGTTTCCATAGCAAATGGAAAAAAATTTAGCCCGCTTCTAAGCAGATATCGACAGCCTGCCACGAATGTTAAAAGAAGGAAATCCTCAATTTTTGACATTGCATTCATTCAGGGAGAAAATGCACTGATGCATGGTGCCCATGCTCAGTATGACTCTTGCGCTGTCCTTGATCCTGTACAGAAGAAGCACGAGGGTCGGGGTAGTGGCCAAGAGTAAAGTACTGGCCTGTGTGGCTGGAGTCAATGCGGTCATTTGTTCTCAGTCATGACATCTCCTCAAGCCCCTATAGGTCCGATACATGCTAGAAGCCAACCTCCTCTTACCATTGGCAGATTTGAGGTCTCTATGTACTAGCGATATGGGCGCGCCGTTGTGAAGATAGGCCATCCCTCTCGCCACCTGCACAGCCCAGTCAATGAGGACGTCTGGTCTGATCTTCCTGCCTCCCAGGACCCGGTTTAGTGGGCCGCCTCTGGCGTACTCCATCACCAGACAAAGGTTTGGTTCCTCCAGACAAACGCCGCGGAGGCTGATGATGTTCTGCAACAGATAGTAGTGAAGTAAGAGGATAGCGCACATCAGTCAGTCTGCCAGGACGCATCGGGGCGTCCATTGCTCCCAAACGCGCTGTGCTTTCAGCTGTGCTGTTCGAAGCGGTCCTTGATATTGTACCTGGTGCTTGAGCAGCCAAAATAGTCTTCCCTCTTGCAGAACTCGCTCCTTGATTGTGTCCAGGGCCTCGTCTGCGTCTCGTCGAGCCGCCTTCACAGCCACCTCAAGGCCTCGATAGTAACCGCGATAGACCTTGCCGAACCCGCCCACGCCAATCACTTCTTCGACCTGGAGACCAAAAGAAATGCTGTGGGTAGCCTCTGAAGGTCCTTAATGAGACGCAAACATACCTCTAATTCAGAGAAGCTGATGTGTGGAGGGTAGAATCTCTTGAGCTCCTCCTGCGTGAGGTCGGAGAAGTCCTGGTCAGCTGGCGCCACAAAATTGCAGGGGAAGACGCCGACTTTTCCGTTGCACTTTCCCGTCCACCAGCCTTCATCGCCGGAGATCTTGTAGTCTTTGGACAGCACTTCTATGACGTCGCCTTTCTGCAGCGTTAGCTCGTCCTCACCCTGGGCAGAGTAGTCGTAGATGGCAAGCCACAGATTCTTAGCCCGAGATGCGTCGATCCCCTCGAAGTTGTTGTTTGGACTGACCGGGTAAGAGGAGGAGTAGTTGCTCGGGCTCGTGCCGTTGTTGTTGCCGCTCAAGGACCTCGCGGCTGGCGAGAGCGGCGTCACGCTCGACAGGGATCTCATAAACGGTGCTCTCTCGCTGGAGCTGGTGGAGCTCCCCAGACTGCCAAGGGAGACGCGACCGCTGCGACGTTGCTGATGGTGAGCGATCGATGCTGACGAAGGCGTTCCAGGGGTCGCGGGCGTGGCAGGGGTGCGACCGCCGCTGGAAGGGGTTCGGGAGTGGCCGCTTCCTCCCAAGACCATCCGACCGCCCCCGCCGGGAGTTCCGGGAGTCCTGGCTGGGTTGCGAGAAGGAGTCGCCAGGGAGGAACCACCCACGGGGGTCCGAAGGACCGATGGGGGAGGCGGCGGCGGCGGCGATCTGCGGCGCCCGGCGGAATTGCTGCGGCGAGGGGCTCCCGTCGACGATCCGGCGGCGGCGTTGGACCCGCCGCCGCCGGACGCGTTCCTCCGCGCCCCGCGTGTCTGTTCATTCTGATCCATGACATTAGTTGGAGGTGGAAGTTTTCCGGAATGTACAAAACAAAAAATCACAGCTTGCGTTCTATTCTGACTTCACTATTTATCTTGTGCATGATCCTTCAACCCCGACCGGGGCTCCCGGGGAGTGGTTAGGAACCCCGGGTTTCGTCGTGTCAGGTTCGGTGACCTGGACGTTGCCAGACAAGGCCTTTGCGGCGGATCTAGGCGTGCTTGTAGTGCGTCTGATCACTCTTTCGTGTATCCGGCGTCAGCGCCAGTAGGCTCCCGCGTCGCTCGGGTGATCCGTCGGAATGGCCGAGGAAGACGGAGCGAGCGAGAGCGTCTGCAGCTCGCACAAGTGTACAGGCACTAGAGATTAGAGAGCCTTACCCACAGTCGACCGCCGCTGCTTGGGCTTGGACGAGTGGGGCAGGAGCAGCAGCGTTCGCCAGATGGCTACGTACTTCAGGCAGTGGCACCAAATGGTACTAAGGGAAAGGGGAGCAAGTGGACGAGAGCGTCCCTGCCCAGGGGGAACGAGCCCGGCCCGGACGCTTCGCAGCAGGAGGCGGCGGCGGCCGAGGTTTGGGTTGCCAAGAAGGTCGTGATGCTCACCACTCAGGTGCTTCACGGAGAGGACGTCTGCCAAGCGAGTCGAGCGAGACTCAGTGCGTGACGTCGCGGTCGTCGGCTCATCTCAATGCGGCTCAACTGAAGTGGCCACCAGGCCAACACTTTGAGCGGATGCTCGCTGGACGGGAAGCGGAACGCGTCCACAGCGAGAATTGGCAACGCCGTCGTCGGCTGCATGGGCGAAAATCAGCTGTAGCAGCTTGAAGTGGAAACAAATCTGCAGGAGCCTGCAAATCTTGATCCGTCCACTCTTGGGTGTCGTATTCGGTGTGCGGCCCTGCCGTCTTCCTCTCCGCCATGTCTTCTGCGGACAAGGCGCTCTCGCTGCTCCGGCACCTCCCAAGACTCTCGCTGAACAACTTGGCCAACTTGCCTAACACCAAGAGGAGGGTAAAAAGAGAGAGAAAATTACTTGGATTTGTACATCTTTACGGAGGTATTCTTCTTTTTGCTCCAGGCCTCCTTACGTTATCGAGGTCCAAGAGTCCATCACCATGGCCATACCCAGGGGGGTCACAAGGGGCGGATGTTGTGGCCGGCGCTCGGGTACGAGGCGGGAAACTCACCCATTACCGAGACGACCCCCATAGAGAAGTCCTACAACTATGGCTATCAGTAAGGCAGCAGGCAGTTGTATAGCATCAGCAATCCCTCCACGTCTCACTTTGCTTCCTCTGGCAGCGCCATCCGTCAGTATCCACCTATGTCGTTGAAGTGGTTGCAGCTACAGGTGGACATCGGTAGGCTCGACCCTCTCCAGCCTGTCGATCTCGCGACGATTTGCAACACAAAGGTCATGGAGGTCGATCCAGCGAGGAATCACTTTGGCGTAAATTTGACTGAGGAGGTAACAGAGGCCTTTCCGGTCTATTACACCGTCCAGCTTGAACCTCCGCCACCACCCTAAAAGGCCGGTCATTGATCAGCGAGCACGGACCTGTTCTCCTAGACTTCAATTTACACTCCAGAGCGTCCATGTTGCTGTTCTTTCTTATGGCTCTTTGAGCGGATTCGTAGTCCGCATACGTATGTTTTTTCTCAATGGTCTTTGACTGGCACAGTGGCTTGTAATACCTTACTGTAGTGGGTCACTTGGAGGGGTCTAAACATCCTAAAAATCACATCATGTCTAATGTCTTTTGCTAGGGAGCCGACTCCTTTACAGCGAAGGTGAACTTGGAAGTTCAGTGGGCCAGCGAGGCGGCGATTGCAGCGATCGAGCGCAACGGAGGCGTCATCACCACCGCGTACTTCGATATCTTCAGCGTGACGGCTCTAACGAACCCTCGACGCTTCTTCGAGAGTGGCAGGCCGATACCCAAGAGACTGCTGCCTCCCGCCGATTGCATAGGTTACTACACAGATCCGCGCAACCGCGGATACTTGGCCGATCCCCGAGAGGTGGCTAAAGACCGACTGGTGCTGGCGCAAAAATATGGATACGAACTGCCAGAGATCGATCTCGAAGCAGAGGGTGGCCTGATGGGAGAGACCAAAGATCCTCGTCAGGTGTTCCATGGACTCTCGCCAGGCTGGGTCGTCAGCCTTACGGAAGGAATCATCTACAAGCCTGTTGACCAAGAGTTGGAAGAATACTACGTAAAATGAGAACAATTTTCGCTGGCTTGACTGACTTCCTTGAGCTCGCTGACGTCGCTGTAGAGTCTGCTTATGCCAGACTACGTCTGAGGACACGCAGTTCTAGTTGAATAGAAACTGTCACAGCGGTGGAGCGTCATTAAATGTCTCATGCTCCGTTAGTGATGAAACAAAGGCTCTTTGTCTTAAGTTATTCTAAAAGATGGGCAAGGACGTGCAATGATTGTTTTTCTTTCTTCTTTTTCTTTCAGCACACTACGTATGCGTGACGTACACGTAGGCCTCCTTTCATTAACAAAAGTGCGCTTTGGAATCGAGAATAATTGCGACTCAATGTATCGCTTAATGATAAAAGGCCAGGACCATGCAGACGTGGGTCACGACAACACCAAACACGAAGATGAGAAAGGTGCTCCAAATGTCGGCAACCACGGAACCGACTCTGAAGGAGCGACGAACAAGTGTGTCTCGCACACCGCACATTACCAAGGCCACCTCGACCAACCTGGCGAAGTTCTTCTGCTCTTGTCTAGCTTGTCTTCCCGAAGCGAAAGCGAGTGAGATTGACTTGATGACAGCAAATGCCAACACGAGGCTCTGGTTGGAAACGGCGGTCGAGGCGACCGCGAGCCTTGCCAGCATGCCTAACAGGAGCCACTGCAGACCTGTCTCGGTCCAGGTGTTTTTTCCTGCGTTCTGGGAATCAGAGGCGATGACGTCGTTGCTTCCTGGGGCGACTTCTTCGCCCAGGACCTCCGCCAGAGGGCCCAACGTTTCTGTAAGCACCTGAGAATTAGCTGAAGAGGAACAAGGATCACCAGGAGAGGGGCGGGGATAGCCAGCAGAGGGGCGGGGATAGCCAGCAGAGGGGCGGGGATAGCCAGCAGAGGGGCGGGGATAGCCAGCAGAGGGGCGGGGATAGCCAGCAGAGGGGCGGGGATCAGGATAAGGTGACACCTGTGGAGAAAAAAGAGCAAGGCGACATTTTCCTTGTTCAAAACTGCGCAGAAAGAATCCGTAGACTGGAACGTACCGAGACTTCATCGTGTTCCTCCTCCGCTTCAGGAGAGTGTAACTGTCCGGCGCTGTGTTGGTCCGATGCCCGAAACTCCTGTTGACCCGTGACCTTCCTGAGTCTGTCCTCGGAGGCCGCCAGGATCTTCTGGCGCCGCCTTGCCCGCCGGAGTTCAGTCTCCGACATGATGAGAGACAGAAGATCCAAGTAAGGTTAACGGAGTTGTGTTGTGCTCTGCTCCGCTTCAGTGCTGAACAAAACAAAAACTCCGCAACGACGGAAAAAAAGTATCAGTGTGTTTGATCACGAAACCTCCATTTCTATCACGCTTCTTCCACATGTCTTGGATTAACTGCAACGAGCCAGTGAACCTCTTGTGAGCCGCCGAGGAGGTGGAGAACGTCAGGCCGGGCACGCACTCTCTGCGTGTACTATATACTTATGTACAACGAACAATATTACTTACGAAACTGTCCGACGGCGATGATGCAAAAGGGGGATTCGGAGGTCAACAGGGGGAGAGAGTGGTGCAAGGGGGCGACAGAATGAAAATGGGGTGTGTGAAAGAAAGGAAAACTGAAGAGGGCGCCAGGCTTTTTTGACATACATAGTACATAATGTGTGAGTGCGTGTATATGTTGTATACGCTCTGTATGCAGGGGGAGTCAAGATGCAACCCATGTTCTTATGTACACAGGGGGGGGCGGGGGGGATGAGAGGGGGGAACACCAGTTTTAATAACTTTTGACGCCAGCTTGGGATACGCAACAGAGGGGAAACTCCGATCAATCCCAGAGCAAGGAGAGAAGAGGTGAAATTGATCTTTAAGACCAGATGTTACTGAGCTTGTGTCATTGCGCGGCGGGACGACACAACAGCCCGGAATCCTAAACTACGTATGTGTAACGTGCGTAAGAAAAATTCGCTCTACCCTGTCAGATAACCTATCAGTGATAGCAAAAAAGATTACTTTTGACAGAATAGGGTCAACGACTGCTAAATCATGCGCACGCCACTTAAGTGGTTCTGATGCTTCATCTCGCATTTGCCTGCGATTAATGAGTAATGACCACGAGAACTGCCCTAAGCACGCAAGAACACGTAGATGTTGCCATCCTCCGCCCCTCTAATGATATCGAATTCCGCAGACCACCTCCAGCCCGCTTTATTGCTTCTCCCCTCCTTTGATGCATGGCGAGAGCAGATGATTTGCAAGCTTCCTGTGTGAGCATGCCCCAAAAGCAGCACTCGTCGTGGCTGTTACAAGATAGAGAATTGTGTAGCAAAAACCTATAGCGGAATAGCTTATGAGCAGCCATCATGTTCCCGGGTGAGTCACGGGTCGGGTTGGCTTGGCTTGGAGGGGGGGTGGGGTGAAAGGGAGGAGAAGAAAAAGGGGATGAAGGAGGAAAAAGAATGGGGAGTGCCCATCGGATACGGTCAGTTACGTTGGAAACAGTAGTAGCAATAGTACTTATAGCAGCACCAGCTGCGTGCTACATCACCCTCCCCGTGCACGAGCTGTACAAAGAAGAGGTGTTCATTCGGTGGATTTTCGGACAATGGAAAATTGGAGGGTGAGACGTCCATTTAAGCCTCTCTGTAGGGATTACCGACATTGCCGAGATTAGGAATTCAGGACAGAGCAGTGACGCGACTTTCCCTGGCTCGCCACATGGAGAATGTGTTCGTGCCTTTTTTTTTTTAATTTCTCCAGAAGAAAATTTTCTGCTCCCGGCGAGAATCGATGCCAGCTTACATGTGGCGCGTACGGACTCGCCCAATCGATGACGCACACGCGTACACGTGCATGTGTGCGTCGTACGTGTAACCTTTGAAACAGCCGACAGATGTGACGATGGCGGACTTTGTAGGGAAAAAACTTGCGCGTGGCTGTCCAATGTCCACCTCTTAACAGCCCTCGTTAGAGAGCACAAGACAAAAGAGGTGGAAGTGATGCGATGATGACCTCTCTCTTCTCTATTGACAACCCTTTTCCTGACCTTTGCGTCACCCCTTTAGTGTCCCCCCTTTGCCCTCACCGTCCGGACGTTGTCAGTGCACGATAAGAAGAAGAAAGGGAAGATGAGGCATTTTCTCCTTCGCTTGACTCATCAGCAGTAGCATAGAATCACATTATTGCTCACGGGGGCGGAAAAGCCAATTTGAGACACGTTGGGAAGGGTCTTTGGATTTAGCCATCGGGTTCGGGGTGGGGTGGGGGGTGCTGCAAACTGAGCATCAGCGACGCTACTTGAATATCAAATAAGTGCAGTACAGATTGGTACTTGAAGCAAGTCTATTTTTCAAACCGACTGACTGCGCCAGTTCTTCGTCATATCCGTTTTCTCTTCCTATCCTTAGGACAGTGACCCTCCCCACCCCACTCTGCCCCCTGTCTCTTTTGTCCTGAAAAGATTCCGATCTTGTATATACATAATACAAGCACACCAGAGACTCCGAGGACGCACGTTACAAAGAAAGCACTTGAACGTTTAGCCGGACATCAAAGGGAACAAACACAGTCGTGGTCGCTGCACGAGCATTGAGCCTTGCCAGGGCAGCCGCTAAAATGGGGGGTGACAAAACCATGTGGAAAACTCCTTTGAAGGAGGTAAAAAAGGGTAGGAGGAGGGCGGGCGGGAGGTAGGGGCTGCGGAATGCGGCCGATTCCAGGAATGTCCAGTAATTCCGTCTGTGCGGCGAATGCAAACCTCCTCCAATTGTTCGAGAGACATCGGTTTCATCTGGGCGGCGGATGGATTTTTGCTTCTCTGCTTTCACTTACTCCAGCATTGGGGGTGCAAATGAAGGCTGACACGCACTCATCGGTCAGTCCACCGTCACCCCAGGACGTTGGGCGTGGTTTTAATCACTGGCGAACAAGATCAAGATCTCTTTGGGGGAGGGGGTGGGCGAGTGAGAACGGCGAAAGATCCCTCAAAGTTACGTCTAGAAGGAGAGTCCGGTGTATGTACAAGGTCTCACTAAGACTTTGGGCTGGCACTGCAGCGGTAGCATGGGTGACACTACAGTCCCAGGCAGGGCCTTTCCAGAATACCGTGCTGAAGTCAACTTGGCAATCATCAAGATCTTCCTTGGAGGGAAGTGAAGTGCCATTAAGTTTTCCCTCCTGTCATGGCTCACTCGTGAGAAGACGGGACAATTGGCAACCAAATCAGTATTCACAACAGCGCCTTCCTTCTCCACCCAACAGCCTTTGCTATCGGACTTGGGCAGGCAAGTGGTGAATTGGATAGAGGGAGTAGGAGAAGTAGGAAGAAGAGGAAGAAGGAGGTGGCGGAGGGCAACCGGTCCTTGGCCGCAAAAGTCGGAAAAAAGTAAATAAACATACTTGAGGAAAACGGCGGCAGGAGGACGGACCCCTCGAACGTTTCACGATTTTTATTCACCTTTCGCATTGTGAGCTTTCTCCCACTGTATGTACAGTAGGACTGGGCGGGCAGGTCCAGCAAGGAGGGGGAGGAGGATCCAGATTAATCGCTTCTTCTCCGACTTTTCTTCTTATCGCCTGTCTGGAATATATTTGGTAGGTCCCCAGTTCTGCAGGGGGGGGACGTGCAGTAGGTTGCACTTATGCTGGTGGATTTCAGCACGTTCAGTATGTCCATACGGTGCACGTACTTGCGCCGTATTGTACTGCATCATACATACGAAGCACGCCGAACACTCCCCTAATGAATTCCGCTCGGGTAAGCGCACCCTTAGCAGGAATCTCTCGAGGCTTTGTCGTGTGTACACATTCGTCACTTCACTTGCACACCAGACGATAACTTTTTACGCGAATGAAAGCTCTCATGGTTCTCCCCTGAGACGTGGAGAAGAAAGTCAGCTCTCTAATATATGGTGATGCAGATTCTTGATCGAAGTGCATAACACACGTTAGGTCTATACCATGTGAGCCAATGCCAAGTCGCCAGTGTGACGAACACTCTGGAGTCTGGCTGCACGTGGTCCACAGTGCAGCATTGCTCGAGGAAGGCGCCGTCACTCAACCGTGACTCTTGATGCTTGACGATTTTTTTCAACTTTTGCAGGCAGGCTGAATCCGTCCCCCTGTAGCCAAACTGCTTTCCCCTTTTCCTTTGGAAAACATTCGTCAGAAGGAAACAAACGTTCTATTTCCTTCCTTCTTCGCACCAACCACAATATTTGCTGGCCGAACTTTGTGGTAACAGAGCCTCTCTTTTCTTAGTACCAGCAACAGCCCTAACACATCATCAAGATTCTGTGTGTCCACTTTCCAAGAGACCACCAAACTTTTCCTTTATCTTCCTCGGCGACGACGAGAAGTAGAATTAATGGTCTGCGATCAGATTAAGAATCTCCTTTCTCTTCAAGAACGTGTGGACTCAGGAAAAAGGAGAAGAACGACTGAAGAGAATTCCGACAACGTCCGCACCCTGGCTAATTATTTCTCTACTTTCCCGGACCCTGGGCTCATGATTGGCGAGAATCGAGTGTGCGGCTGCGATAGAATGACAAGGAGGAGGCACACATGTCTACGTAGTGCTATTAGGACCACAACGTCGTGCAGGACGACGGGGACGCGGACTGGACGGACGGACGAGTGCTTGCAGCACGAGCTAGACAAGTCCATCGGTCCACGAGGCTGGAGGAGAGACAATTTCTTCTCCTCGTCTTCTCACCACATTCTTTTTTTTTTTTCGCCAGATGGCTACACCACACTACACCCACACCCGTGGCATGATCAGCCTAGGCGTATACGTATTAAACGAAGTCGTGGGCAATTTCTGTCTCGCACAAAGTTTATCGCTAGCTTTACTTTAGAGTATGACACAAGCACGCGTGGCATGATTAAGACATGATGATGATTAACACGCCAATGTTGACACGCGCGCGCACATACACACACACACACACGCACGCACACACCAAAAAAAAAATTGCGTTGAAGTCCTGGTTAAACCGGTACGGCCATAGAGCCGTTCACTGCGTCGTCAAAGTGTCCGATCGAGTGCAGCATGCCGGCTTCGGCGGCGTGCGCCAGTGCGTCGTGCACGTACACGTATTGCTCGACCGATGAGAGTGCCAACTGCTGGCGCGACGCCACGTGGCGCGAGTAGCTGGGGATGTTGACGTCGCCGCTGGCGCTCAACTGCGCCAGGCAAGTCTCCAGGATGGCGTACACCAGACAGGCATCCATTCCGGCTCTGCAGGGAGAAGTGAACGGTACACACAAGCAAGCACATAGTACTTCACCGTATAGTACATCAATACTCAAACGACTCTCTGCACTAATCTGCACGCTCCACCTACTGCGTACAGTGGGCTCTGTCAGGACGTTTATCACCGATCTGTTACTTCCAGCTCAGTCTAAGCAGGTGATTTATCCATTATTGCCTGCAGTTACCAAAAGCTTTTCATGCGTCCGTGATTGCATTAATCATAGTGCGTCCTGAACCCATCCACCCCGGGGCTATTTTCACCAAGAATGAAAGCTGTTGCTTAGGCTATTTGCACTTAATCGTCGTATGCGGGTCGGAGAAAATTGCTCTTGAGTGGTACAAATGGGCTCTAAAATCGTCCTTACGATTTGCATCCTACGCGTGGGCCGTGCGCGCACATCTACGCGTGCACGTCCGTCCGTAGGTGGGCAAACGTTCAACCAACGTTCTCCCATCCCCTAAAGCAAGCAGAGGAATAAGTGTATGCGGAAACCATTAGATAACGTTTTTTGGCAGGCTTCCGACCAAGTTGGAGAGAGCAGCCAACTCCCCTAAAGTGACCAAGCCATAAGTGGGCAGCCGACCTGGTTTTTTTCTTCCTTTTCAGAGGGGGAAAAAGAAAAAAACTGAGACCACGATGGTGGCTGCTTGCCAAAAATTGAGAGAAGAACCTTTGTCAAGGAGATCTTGTCACTATGACAGATGATGCCAACAAGCACTTATTACCCGGACGTGTTTTGTACGACGACGATGACGTCCCACTCATTTGTGAGAGAGAAGTGGACGTCCGAGTCCGCGAGGGCCGAGTACATACCTGCTGTGGACCAGGACTCTGGTGCCGAATCCCGCCGCTTGTCTGCACGAAAATGCTGCTTTGATGAAGTTGAGTAGGTCCGAGTTATCGGGTAACCCAATTTCTGGCCACTGACCCATCAATAATTGGGTGAGCACGCGCTCATCGCGACGACGGCTCTTTTTGTGCGTTAGCTGAGGAAGAAATTAATTGTGAGATGGCTCAGGAGGAGAGGCAAAGTAATTTTCTCACCTTCACGCGTCTGATTGTGTAGTCGGATAGGATGTCTTCTGATTGCAGCGAGACGGTGAGGTCGCCGAAGCTCTTCGGCTCTGACAGAGTGCTCAGGTCGTCCTTAAACAGGGAGTCCAGGGTCAGCAAGGTTGCCGCATGCACCATCCAGCTTGGATACTCTGCACTCACCTTGGAGGCCGGAGTGAGCAGGGTGACGATGACGAGGACCTGGTGCTCCCAGACCGTCCTCCAAATGAGCTCGTGTGTGAAGGGCGACTCACCCAGGAACAGTACGAAGGCTCTCGGACACATCAGCCCGTCCACGAAGATCGGCTTGTGCAGGCTGTCTGTAGGTAGCAGCAGAAAAGAGATTATCAAATTCCAATAACTATAGCGGGAGCTCGTGCGTAAACAGAAATGGGGCTCCCCGATGGGGGTCCATGAACGTATGCAAATGATGATGATGCGGTTTTTGGCGAGCAAGAATGGGTAAGCACGGCTCCATCTGTCGTGCGAACCGTCCCACCTGTTCTTCGACGTTCTCGGTGGTCGTTCTCAACAAAGAATACAAGTTTCACAGTTGAAAAGAAAACGTCTTTTTAAGCTTGCGGGTGGAACACAGCATGAGGAAAAAGAAATGAAGATGTGTGGGCCAGTGCTGACCGATAAACGTCTACAGAGTCGGGGTGCACAGGACTCCAAGTACGTAGGGTGCAGGCAGTTCGGGAAAAACGCACTTTTACATTGATTGCAACTGCTTTCGCGACGAAACTTGGGGGGAAATCCTTAGTCAACTTGCGAAAATTCGCAGTCTTTCCCGTCTCCCAGGGAAAGGCGTCAGTCCTGAGCAGAGTTGGTGAGGACTTATCCTATTTATTTCTCAACAAGTACCTCTTCCACTCAAAATGTCTGGAAATGTGGTTGCTGCGCCGCCGCTTGGGTGATGATGCCCATTTCTTAGTCCAGTGTTGGCTGCAGTTGGAGAAGCTCCTGCTACTGAGACCGCTTGGGCTCTGGCTCGGTGGATCGATTCGAAATCCTGCACAGATGGAAAAGCATCCTCCACTGAGGTGATCCTCAAGCTCGTGCCTGCAGGCGGGGTCAAAGCCTTCGCCTACCTTATGGATGGCCATGTCTCCGGACGCGTGCAGCCCTAGGACGTGCTTGGGGAAGAGCGAGAGCGGAATGTCAGACTCGGGATCTCCGCGCCAACCGCAGTCGGACGAGGAAAAGCCGCTGGAAGAAGAGGCGCCGGCAGCGGCGCCGGCAGAGGCAGCACCGGTAGCAGCTCGGGGCTTGGGAGTCAGGGCCAAAAATTCATACCGAGGTTTATGGCGCCTGGAACAGGATAAGTGCAAGTTTTTATCGCTGTGAATGTCAGGCAAGAGGCTTGACATGCTTTGCATAATGCTCTCACTATGTTCTAGTCTTGAGTGAGTTCCAACGTTTTTTGAGAAACTCAAACGACGAAGAAGCAGGAGAACGAATTGAAGATTAATGGAACAGTTTTCAACAACCTAGTAAATGTCTTTATTCCTTGAGGAATGTAAGCATGTTGATAGACTCATCATTTAGATTAGTTCTCAACCTTGTGATGAACAAAACAGCTGCAGCAAAGGCTCATTCAGTTGATGTTTGTGAGAGAGTTACCAGCATTGTATAAAGCATATCTTGGAAGGATGCTCTCGACCAGGTCTGCCATTTTCTCATCCAATACAGTTGAGTAAACTCATGACCAGATGTTGGCTCTCAGATGCTTCCTACACTTGCTCTCTTACCTTCCTTGGACAGACAAAGAACCAAAGAGTCTTCGCTGTATTCTTTTTTATCACGAACGAGTAAACTTTCTCATCTTTCAGCTAAATACAATCTCTTCTTCTTAGTGCCAGGGCTACATTCTCACTCGTCCTCTGTGAATTCGCTAGTTTGTCAATCAAGTAATTTCTTTCTTAGAGGAGCTTTTTAGAAGAGAAGAAACCTTTCTTAGAAGAGCTTTCTGTCAAAAATTAGACCAAAATTCATTCAGTCCTCAGGTGCATCCTCTGGCGCGCTGTAAGACGTCATTTCTTCATTTGCCCCAGTGCAACCAGTCATCCAGTCTGACTCTTTTCCGCATCGGCTCCATCACTGGAGCCGGCGCTTCACTGTACACGTATCTTCCAGCATGTTTTTCTTTCTCTCCTTGTCACATCTGTCAATGGACTTGCTCTTCGAGCGGATGTCCTCCGCCAGCAGGACACTAGAAGAAATCCATTGCAAGTCTCTTACCAACACCCTAGAGGCTCCTGACCTTGCACTCGGGTTGAGGGAGCAAAGCAGGTGATGGCTTTAGAGATTATTGTGCATCAGGGAGAGCAGAGAACCATTTACCTTTTTGCCTCGACCTTGGAGATCAGTGGCTGTGCTGCCATGACAGCCAAACAAAATCAGTTGGTCTTGGACCACCATTTCAGCTAGGCAGCAAAGTGAGAATAAGTGCGGAAGTATATTTTTTAAAAGAAAAACTTCTAAAACTCGTCGGCGCTTCACTCTAAACACATAATTATGTCCCTACCTATGCAAGGCGATTCACGCGTATCACGCTATACAAGAAGGATTCCAAATAATTCTATATGCACTGCAAGCTGAGAAACTTTTGTGAAAATTCGCCTCTTTGTGAGTGCTCATCAAGAGCGAATATTTCCGACTCTTATATGCTCGGTTTATAAATTATTGAATGAGTTCGATTCGGACCCCCGACGATGAAAACTTTTGGAAGCTTCATTTAGGGTGCACTTGCACTAAGCACAGTTCGCCGACACATGCACAACTCGAGTCAAGAGGTGAATTGAAGAACTACCTGGTTGCAGCTCATGATCTCGTTCGTCTTAATGAACCCTCTAAGGAACCAATCAGCTTTGAGAGGTGTGAAGGACTATTCGTATTACAACAGTTAGTAAAATAGCGTTTGTGCACCTCGAACGTTTCATGCAGCAGAGTTTCTGCCTGAGCTTGAGTAGATAATTGCCATATTATCATGAGTGCTTAATAACTTCGATTTTGGGCCCGTGCATGGCTTTTCGAGGTTGCGTCTCTTCTTTCTTTTGACCAAGTAGAGCATGATGTGCAGAGAACAACCGGAAAGGAGAGACCTCTACTTTGGTAAAGTTACTTTTTGACTCACCCCGTGGGCATGTCTCATAGACGTACGTATTGTCCAAGTCTTACAACATAGCACGCGTGTGCTATGTGAAGCATGACTGTATGTCCTGCGTTAGTTGTGAAATCTACTGGTACCGTGTTCCGTGTCTACTGTATGTACAGCAAAAAGCACTCATGTAAAAGCACTTTCGATGCACGGAAGTGTATGCTGGAGTGGGTAAAAGACGTGTCAGAAAGTACGAAAGGTACCTATGTCAGAAAGTTTTGAGATGTCGGATTGTTGCAGCCCTTCATTCCAGTCTGCTTTTGAGTTATTTTGGGCAGAGCCATACTGTACGTACAGCACATCGCACACCGACGCTGCGATGATATGGGACATCAAAGAGTTTCTGTTTTTCAGGGTGCTGTGACTCATTTCATGTCGGCATGCAGTGTATGGAAATCAATCACATGCGTGACCTAAGCTGGATTCAATCTTTAGCATTATGTACAGGGTGGTTCGGGACGTTTCATATCCTGAGATCTGGTCGTTTTGTGACATTGCGTGATTCATAGCGTGTGATTGCAATACTTGCCATAATATGCAGTAGTGCCTTGTTAACTTTTCGACAGATATTAAAAGGACCCAACTAGTCAGGCATTGGGAAAATGAGAAGGTCATGCCAAAATTTCATAAAAATTCAACTTGTACTTTTGATTAAGAGACACCTTACACCTTTCATACGATATGTAAATGTCGTTCATCCTTACCTGCAGAGGAGCAGCATGAGCGTGATGAGGATGAGGGCAGTGGCGGTGCAGATCACGCCGGCTATGATGCCGGCGTTGTACTCGAGAGAATATGGAACCTTCGAAAAGGCCTATATAAATAGATAAGTTCCCATTTCTATAATTATCATTGTTCACCTAAATAATTGACTTCGCGAGACAGAAGTTTTCCTTTTCGCCTGCTAACTGGGCCTTGGCATACATCAATATTTCATTACTTTAAGTTCTCTTACTTCAGACTGTCTCACTACTGCAGTAGGTCCGTATTACCCGGCATAAGGGCAATGCATAGACTCCCAATCCCCAAGTCAAGTTTGACACACAATTATTGCCCTTCAAGTCGCATGGGAACTATCGGAAAGACATCAGGAAGGTTTCAAACTTCAAAACCGCGTGGCAACGCAATACATAGGACGGTATCTGGCAGATCAAGTGGGGGTGCGGTATACCTCGACCTCGGCATGACAAAAGTGCACGAAGAAAGAATCATCCCTGAATTTGCAAGGGACATTTTGACTACACTCTAGCAGTCTGTGCTGAGGTAGCACAGATAAAAAACAGTCCTGTGTTGTTCTAATACTTTTTTATCGTTCAGTTCTCCTTGATCATGCCCCTCGCATATGGCGCCGTTCCTTCTGTCAACTTCCCCAATACCCTTACCAGTGAACAGTTTTTTCACGACTCACACGGCACGTATTTTCTATACTTAGGAGAAAAGTCCCACCTGATGAGGATCGCACTGCCTGCCCACAAAGACCCTTCTGGGAGTGGATTGTGGACTCTCGTATAGGATTCCTGGGTGAGCGGTGCTCTCAACAAAGGCAGCAACGGTGAGGTCGTACACAGAGCCGGCCGTCAGGTTCGACAGGAAGGCCTGGAACATCATCATGCCGACATCAAGTTGGGCTTGAATGTACCGTGAAAATTGTACCACCAAAGAGCACCGTACGTCCACTCACCACGTTCCTGAGTGTGTCGTTCATGATCTCGACTTGTACGTCCTCCTCCGTGATCTTGTCAAACACGTCTCTTGCTCTCAGGTGAATTGTGTAGAACTTGATGGGCACAATGTGAAGCTGGCGGGGATTTGGGCGACGCCACTCAACCTGACAAAGTGATCATAGTGGGTACAGCCTGATCCAAATTTTGTCTGCCCACATCCAAAGCACGTCCAGCACGTACGAACACACGAGCATCTGTTTAAAAGTCTACAAAATGTGCGACGAGTGCCGGTCCTAACCTACTCTTTAGCTGCTTATTGGTGTTGCAGAGCTTTGAATTACCATCGTCTCTACAAATGCATACGTATGTCAATGCGTCAAGCTATGCACACTATTGTTGGCACCACGACAGACGGTATTTTTGGCTCGTACGTTGCAAAAACTTGCATACAGTGCAGCACAATGTGTTTGATACCGCCCCTACCTGAATCTCGTTAGTTCCGTGACAGGTGATGTTGGTGATGATTGGCGCGTCCGTGGCCGCCGTGTCCGTGGTGACGACGAGGGTGTCCGAGGCGGGACCCTCACGCTTCTTCGTGAACGCGCGCAAGACAATCCGATATTTCGTATTGGGACCTTAGAAAGTATTTTATACTGAACTTCCTCCACTTGAGTGACATCCCCCTTCCTACTTTCCAAACAAGGAAAGTGCTCGCGATCACTTTTTTCTCCGAAGAAAGGAAAAGAAGGCAAGAGGAAAATTTATCCTAAGGGGATGAATGTTAAGTCTGCGTGCGCTGCCCAGCTTGCCAATGTGCGGGATATTGGATTTCCCGTGAAACTGTAGAGCCGCACACAAAAATTGTATATGCAAAGGAAAAGGGTCGGGCAGGGGAGGGAGAGATAGGTAAAAAGAGGCACTAAAAGGGATCAGTAGCACTCCCACGGCATTGTTTTTCTTCGAGTAGTCTCCTACCACAGTACGTGTAGTGCAGTGTGTGTGTGTGCATTGCACTGCAAGTGTGGGGTGTGTGGCACTACGTGGCACAGAAAACATTTAGTTAGGACATAAGAAGCAAATAATGCTGTGGAAAGTTGATACGTACGGAAAAAGAGAGCTCTGGGCTCCGTACCATTCGAAGTGTTCGCCACCGCAGAGCAGTAAATACAGTATGTTTTTTATATATGTATATATATAGAACTTGGCAATTTAAAAGTCAATTGCGCGTCTATTACAAAAACGTGCCGTGATGTTGAAAAGATACCGAACTTTACCTTGTCAAAGAAAAGTGAAGAGTCACAGCAACGGTATCAATTTTGCAGTGATTTTTTTAGCCTCTACAACTTTGTTGCATTAGGTCTGGCAGGTCTCGTACGGGCTTTAGTAGCGTGCACGATGACTTTGACCCTGACCACTTTCTTGCGGTTGTTCTCTTTATTGCTAGCTTCTGTCTTGATGACTTTGACGTTATTTGAAGCACAACAAAAGCAAGCTTTCAGCTGATGTACCACTCAGCACAACCACTCGCATAACACAAATCCTAACCCAACTAAATAGACGTTTGCCAACAACTGTAAGTTAACACAGTCGGCTACTTCAGAAACGTCAATTTTGTTTCGTTGGGATGGGGGTGGGATATTGGCTGCAGGGATTGGTGTACCGGTACAAGGCTTATTTTGGGGAAAAAATATTACTTTGCCCTCTTTTGACTACAAAATCTTGACATACGGTGTTTACTGTGTGTATAGTGTGCATCTGTTCAGCATTGAGTTTGCGAAGTGATCAACCCCTCTATAGAAAGCTGAAACTCTCCTTTCAAACAGGACAGACACCCCCACGTTTCCTCTAGGACCACTCTTCCCCCCCTTTTTTTTGAAGAAACGGATGCAAAGTTACTTACCTTAGTAAAGTTTACTTTATCAAAGTTCCCCTGCATCATGAAGCGAACAAATAAAGGGTACTGAAGTTCATATCTGTTCGATTTTACAGGAGATTCTCAGCGTTCCATAGAGGGCTGAAACACTTTTCCAGCTCAATTCGGTCAGTTAAGAGTTCTGGTGAAAAAAGAGAGTGCGCTGTACGCCAAAAATGCGGTATATGGCAAAATTTTTAAATTAAAAGTGTGCATGTCAAACGGACTCTGGGAGAATTTTTGGGGGGAAATCCTGATCCAAAGGTCAAAAATCTTATATGATTTTTCAAAAAAGTACCTTTTTCAACTTGCCCAATATAAGCAGTGGACGAAAAAAGGTCAGAGCAACGACGCACAAGCCAGTCATTACCCTAATCTTGGACCAGCTTTGACTCACAAACTTAAGATTTTGATTTGATATCCTTGCTTTGGTCGTGCTGATGGAGGATTATTTGTTGCATGGATGCAACTTATTACCTCCATCAGCATAACCAAAACAAGACTAGACACAAATCAAAATCATACATTATTGAGACTTTCCATTCAAATGTGGTCAACTTGGTGAGACCTGCTGGATTCGACATTGCTGGATGAGATGAAGGGCCAGTAGCTCCATGCAAAAGAAGAAAAATATTTCTAGATGGATATTTAAAAAAAAACCTAATTGCTAATTTTGGGTATTTGCCTTCTCAACCAAGCGTGGGAATACGGGTGATCCTGGAGCCAAAACAAATTAAATAGATAAAATATGTTTGGTTTCTCATTCCTCATACAGAGACTCACAAACCCATGATTTTGAGTGGTGTTTAACCTATGATTGCTTTGGTCATGCTGGTGGAGAAGTATTTGCTGCATGCATGCGACGGCTAAGTCCAAGCTGGTCCAAGATGAAAGCAACGACTGGCTTGTGTGATCATTGCTCAGGCGCATATAAAGTTCCATGAAAGTTAGAGCATCCCAGCCAAAGTTTTAAGCAAATTTTAAGAGTCTGACTTTTTTGCCCACTTTTAGTATCAGCTGATAAAAGTGTATAGCATGAGGTTTAGTTGTATAATTGGAACTGCATAGTGGTGAGAGGCGTTTCTTGACAGAAACTTGCTAGTACTGGTACTTGTGGTTGTGCCAATGCTGCCTGGCTGCCGATGCTGCCTGGCTGCCAATGCTGCCTGGCTGCCAATGCTGCTTGGCTGCCAGTGCTGCCTGACTGTCAGTGCTGCCTGGCTGCCTGGCTGCCAGTCCTCTCCTCCACCAGACATTTAATTTTACTGCCGCAAAAAGAGGGCGGAAGCGCCACAAACAGGCGCAACTTTCTTCAGCAGCATCTGGGGATGCTACGTTATTGCCATCTTTTCGGCCACAGAAAAGTTTCACAATTTCACAAGTCCTCACAGTGAGATGAGAGAAAGAGTTGAATGTCACGGGAGGAGCGGTATATGATTTTTTCTTCTGCTCAGAAGGAGAGCGTCTTAGTTGCAGCAGTGCTGGGGCGTGTGTGTGCGCATGTGTGCACAGCAATAACAGTACAGTCGAGGTCTCAAACTCACTGAGTCCTGAGACGGTGGTCTCGGTCTTTACTCCGCTATTGACAGTGATGGGCGGGATTTCTCGGCACTTAAGACGGCGGCGGCGGCTGCACTTCTCGGTCAGGTAGAGCCTGTAGCCCAGGAGGTCCCTGCCCAGGCTGTCGGCGTTGGCCGGAGGGCGCCAGCTCAAGCGCAGACCGGAGGAGCTGACCTCGTCGAAGCGTGGACTGCGGGGCTCCAGAGGGACTGAAAGTGCGATCGCGCTGCTCAGGACTCGTACTGTACTCCACTACTCACTTTGTGACAACTTGTCTTTGCCCATTAAGCGCATGATTTACGCATTCCTGCTGATTAGCATATTAAAGACTGGGGGACACGTGGTTCTCCTCATAATTTATGGTGCGCCTCTCCTCTCTCCACACACAGACTCAAACACACACACGTACGCATAACTTCATTAGCGGAGGAAGCGCACCGTTGGGACCCTTAACTGCTGCTTTCTCTGTGCCTGGTTTTGCTCAGAAAAGCGGGAATCTTCGCAAAAGTATCCACAGCTCCCAAGGGTCTCATTTGTTTTCAGCTTTCTCGATCTCCCCAAACACCTTAGTCCTTCGGTCAAGAGGTTTGGCGATATATTGAGGTCCTTTTCAGGCCCTTTGGCTGTTTGCCTTCTCTTGGGTGACCGCTCAAGCCACAGCCCAGGGAGAAATAATTACAGTACACATGAAGCTGGCGGGAAGGACAGCGATCGAGACAGGTCTGCGTGAGTGCCAAATGCCAAAATGACTGATACCTCCATCCTCGGTCCGCAGATCGACTGTTGCATTGGGTCCGACTCCCTTGAGGTTCTTGACAGCCAACGTGATGACGTAGTTGGTGTGCTTCTGCAGATTGCGCAGGGTGTAATTCTGCAATGAAACGGTCACATGAGATGCTGTCTCCAGGAATGTTAGGCCTTCCAACGCGTACCTGATACGTGTTGTCAACGACCTGTTCGAGTGCGAACGCACGTACATAAGTAGACATAGGAGAAGGGAAAAAAAGAATCTCTTGCAACCAACTTCGTCTTCTGTGCCAGGTTCAGATTACAGCATCCAAGAGAAAAGACGGAGAGTAATGAAACTTTAAAATGGAAGCACAGACAGGACGAGGGGGAAAAGGAAGCTTCTTGGGGGAATTTACGAGGCTGAGAGTACTGTATATTAGGAATACTGTACTGCGTCGTTTTCCCTGGGTTTCTTTTGTATTTTACCGGAAAGACGAATATTTCGGACGAGAAAGATTGTCCAGAATGAGGATGGGTCTTCTCTTACACACACACAGCGGCTCAGTCAATCTTCATCGCCTTTTTGCATGGAAATAATAGATTGAAGAGGCGGCGTAAGAAAACACTGTGGTCGCCTGATAAATCGTCCCCCCCTCGCACACACACACACACACACACAATTTTTTTGCTTCCATGCTATAAAGGATATGCGTGCAACCTCTTTTCTCTCTCCCCATTTCATTATTCTTTCAGCAACCGCCATTGGGCGTTAAAAGGATCTGGGATGACATTCAAGGCCTCCTCCTCCTTCTTTTTCATTACGAGGCAGTTTTGTATGAGGGAGGAGAATTTTAAAGACGTCGTTAACGTCAGTGGCGATGTCGTCCTTAAATGGATTGCGCCATCACGCACACATGATACGGACGAGGGGGCAAAGGCAACACCAGCTCGGATTGGCTCGAGTGCACCTATGCAAGTCAGCTGTGCTCCGCTCCAGCGGACTCATTCAGCCTTCATTCAGCGCAGGAGACATTGGCCAATGCCCCACGCGAGTCTGTATCATTGACATGAGTGGAGGCATGAGGAACCCCTTTTTGGCCCTCTTTTTGTGATCGTCGCGAAAAACAAAGGCTGCGGCGGGCGAAAAACGAGGTCCCCAGGCAACTTTTTTTTTTTGGCAAACCTCTCCTACAAAGAGGAGGGTTCCCACGAGAGGCCAAAGGTTGAGTGGAAGAAGCAATCTCCAAAATGAGTTCGCCTATCACGGCAATTGGTCCGCGGGGCATCGTAAAATTAAGCGAGCGTGTCTCATGTGCGAGATACGAGATGCTCACTTAGCTATATTCTCTGGAGGAAGCACAGGAAGGGGACGGGGCCTTCATGTCGCACTTGCTCAGCTCAGCTAATGCCAGAGTCTGAGTCAGTGCCAGAGCCTGAGTCAGTGCCAGAGCCTGAGTCAGTGCCAGAGCCTGAGTCAGTACCAGAGCCTGAGGCAGTGCCAGAGCCTGAGGCAGTGTCAGAGCCAGGGTCAGTGCAATGGGTAAAGCGGGCAAGAGCACTGGTAAGAGCAAGAGAAGGAAGGTGAAAGTGTGCTATGAGTCAGGGGAACGATCACACCTAGAAAAGGTGGCCTTGCAAGCACGAAATGAGTAAGAAGTCCGCGTACTTACTGCACATGCGTGCTCAACTGCTTTAAGATTGGCGTCTACATGCTGGTGGTGAAACCAATTATTTAAAGGTGAGCTGTTACCTAGACGACAACAGATATTGAGCCGTATAATCCCTTATTTTCAAAACTTTTGCGAGACCAAAAAGAAGGAAATCTTAATATGCCTAAATGCGTCATAGTTCAGTTGTCCAATGCCAAATGGTGAAGATAAAGTAGTCAAATAAATGGTTTTTGACCAAATAATCTTTCTGACCCATTTCTCTCATGATAGGTTCTATGTGCTTCAGTTCTACATAATTGTATTGCCGAAGAAGAGCTTCAGTAGTCAATACAGCGAATAAGAGGGGCCCAAGAAATGATCATTTCCTTAATCTATTTGACTGCAATGGATTCAAATGGAGTCTGGCAACAAATGTAGCATGCAAAAAGAGATAGAAAAAATGGTCGAGTCAAACATATCTTTTCATTTGTATCATACGGACGCTTAAGTATGCAAGTGTACATAGAGTACGCATTTGCTTACCTGAACTCGGAGGACGTCTTCGTTGATGGTGATGGTCTTCGCGTCTGCGGCGGGCCCGTTCTCCGGCCTGTAGGTGAGCTCGTAGCCCATGAACTCGCCGTTGAGTGTGCCTAGAGGCGGGGGTCGCCAAACAATGCTGAGGCCAGTCGAACTCGTGCTGATTCGGTCGGGCAAAAACTCCGGAGAGCCACTCGGACCTGTAGTACGCACATAAGTCGTCCAAACCGTTCCTTCGTGACACCGTTACACACAAAGCAGCTTTAGCTGCAGCAATTTAGGATTCTCCAAAGCTCCAACGTCCTGTGTTTAATAGCTTACAAGGGCTATCAAGACCTCGGCTGCGTACGCAGTTGGCAACAACTGAGAGTCAATTAAGCTGTTAACCGTTTATGCACATGCAATATGCGAAATTGAAGCCTCCTGACGAGGCCATGGGTGTGGTAATTGCTCAGCTCGTTAGCACGCCGCGCACTGCATACGCGGCGTGCTGCGCTGCCAACCTGTCCACGTGTGTGAGGGCGCGTCGTCAGTCAGACGGGACCAGAACTGCGACACCCGGAGAAGTCAAGTCCGGGAAAACAGTCATCAAGCTCCTCTCAGACAAACAGCAAAAAAACACACAGAGAGCTCAACTTTCTCTCACGACGCCTCCTCCTTTTTCCTCCGTAAATACGTTTTCTCGAATTGAAGGCGAAGCAGCAATGGAGGGCTGTTATTTCCATAAAAGTCAGAAGTTGGCCTGGAAATATATGGCAGGGAGGACAGAGATGGGAAAAGGAGGGCGAGGACAACAACTTTTTCTCAAAACTACTTGCGTAAATCGCTCCAGAGATGCCTGCGTCGTCGACGGCGAAAAGTTTGTCTTCTCATGGATCCTTTCTTTCCACCTTTAAGTGAGAGGCGGCGGCGAAGGAGGCGGAGGCGAAGGAGGGGGGGGAGGACGAGAAAGAGGGGCAATCTGAGACATGAATTATAGGCGTGACTTTTCGTTGTCTCCTTTTTTCCCTCTCCTGCCTCCCTCCTTCTTGTGCCACCGCCGCAAAAAAATTATTTAAAAAAAAATCCATCACGCCCCTGCACCGACTGCCAAAGGATCCTTCTGGTGAGGGCTGTCCTGTCCGACAATGGTCGGACTGGACATGCTGCGGACGTGCAATGAGTAAACCTTCACCCAAATCCACCTGTTCAAGCGTGTCCTCCGGATGAAGGATTGGGTGTCCGTCCTCCCGCCGGCGCCACGGACGGACGCGTCCTTGGCCGAAGAAGTGTCGGACCAGAGAACAATTTTTTTCTGATGTACGCACGTGTACGTGCAGCAAAACAGTTCTCCCTTCCTTTTCTACCATTTTACCTACGCTCAAGCAGTTTCAAATTGGGTCGTTTGTCTACTCTATTGGGCTTTTCTCGAATTTTGTTTGTCGCCCTCAATCATCTCTAGCGGAGCGAGAACGAGCAGAAAGAGGATTCTCTCCTCCAGCGACAAATATGCTAATTCAGCCGAAAAATACATCATTCTGCAAATTGAGTCGGTGTAGGCACGAGAAGAAGAGAGTCGTAGTGAAAATTCTGGGGAAAAGCTCACTCGGTCCCATTATTTACATGTAGCCGAAGATTCCGTCACACTGTGCTGCTGCGCTCTTTGGCCTTTCTCCCGGACCAAAACGGCCAAGTGAAGCGCACACGCACCAAGACTACGATGAGTGAGCAGCAACAGCGTCCTTCATATGCTGAGAGACCTTCAATGAAGTATTTGGTTTGAAAGTAGGCAGGGAAAGCGGCGGAACGGGAGTATGAGGAAAGTTGCTCCTTCTAAAGCCGATATTTTATGGCATCTGTTTATATGCATGCAGCAAAGTCACCAACCAACGACGCTGCACAGGAAGGTCGTAATAAAAGTGCCGGCACAAGATAAATTAGCATATAAATTAACCGTAGCAGTGGGGAGAAACCCGGAGAGGAAGAGGGGAAGGAAAAGCCCACTCGAGACAATACAAACAGCAGTGGAAGGCACCGTGCAGTGCACACGAGTACTGACAACCATTGTGTGAAACAGAAAAAAAGGGCGACGCAACACCCAGAAGTGCGAGCGGGGAGAGCCTTCAACGGCTGCCATTAAAACAGATCTCAGCAGCCACAGCATCCTGTACTGCAGTGCTGGGAAAGTGCAGAGCAAGGAGGCAGAGAGAGAGAGAGAGAGAGAGAGAGAGAGAGAGAGAGAGAGAGAGAGAGAGAGAGAGAGATTGCGCGCGTGGAGGCATACGCAACCATCTTCGAACGGATGTAGACGCCGCAATTCACGGTTTAAACGGTTTCTGCCCAGCAGTGGCAAAAAAGCCGCCCCATGGCAGCAAGTATGAGAGGGAGACTCGTCAAACGGGGTCAAGGAGTGCTCAGATAAGGGCAGTTTCGGACTAGCAGTAGTGAGCGGTCTCTCCATTTCCCATGCGTCACTGGGCAAGTTAAGGAAGTTCCAGCGGCAAATGGCGGCCTCAGACCCCGTTCAGTCCTTGAGAAATAGGAGGCATCGGGGCCAATCACTATCATCATTCCTGGCCCTATGATCATTCATTTTTGTATGTTTAGCGTACGGTAGCACTCGGAGTAGTCAATAGTGATGTTGTCCTCTAACTCAGCTTGAGCCGCCAAGTTACCACCTGACGCATTTAAGCCTACGCAGCCCAACCGTAGAAGAACTCAACTCGGGGCTATGCAAGAATGAGATGGATCAAGTCGCTTCAGACAACAGCACCTACAGTGACGAC
>JAAUXU010069648.1_pt1 | contig 36162 bp, 44 predicted proteins | sample 7278151 | NCBI WGS metagenome assembly JAAUXU01 (sample SAMN14350113, study PRJNA611818) | marine sediment metagenome | isolation source: surface marine sediment (1.8m) | place: French Polynesia: Moorea | collected 2018-08 | reverse complement strand
GTGTAAACTACTACACTACATGTAGAGACATAGTTGAATAATATATGTGGGTTCCCAACGTCCTCTTGATTTTCTTTTTGGCTCTGGCAGACGATAAACTGACAAAAGCCTTGCTCATAGCGGAATGATCGTCTTGGAACCTCAGGACCGCGTCATCTTCCAGGAGATGGTCTATCCTGATGAGGTTGGCAGTCTTTTCCAGATGCCACTTGGTCTCATTGACATCTTCATGTTGTTTGGCAGCCAGCTGAGTGCAGATTTCAATAGCTGCATATTTCAGAGAGGTCGGGGGCAAGACAACAACGTCAAGGGCCTCTTGACTGCAAAGTTTGCTCCTCTTCTTCAGATTCCTCAAAAGAAGACATGGTAAGAGTGTAGGTGGCAGTGTAGTCGTCAAATACTCCTATTTTGAGGAGTGCATGCAGCTGGCTTTCCAAGCAATTTGGGATGCCCGAAGATCCCAGGTTCTTCAACTTTGTGAGTCTTAAAGCAGTAAACATTAATGTCAACTCAAAGGGAGCTTCTTCTCCAGAGGAGGTTGCTACACGAGAGGGGGGTCAAGCAAATACGGCCCTTTTAGCGAGGTGTGGTTGGGACATTCCATCTCCATGCCAGATCCCAAAAAGTTAGAACTTCAAAATTGTCCCTGTTCTGACCCAATGTGCATTCGCAAGGCTTCCCCCGCCTGCTTTCCTCCCAGTACCTCTTCTGAACAAGGTGGCGAAACAGTTGCTGGACCCGTCCCGCCTCGTGGTGACAATCATGCTTGTTTGTCCCTGCTCTTGCTCCGTCAGCACGTCGTCGTCGGTGCTGTTCCTGTAGTCCCCCAAGACGATCGTTGGCGCCGAATCAGCAGAGGGAGACAATGCCGATGTTGAGTCTGACGCTGTTGATGACCTTCTTGTAGTCTCGCCTGTTCCCGGCTGCTTCTCATCGTTGCAGGTGAGATGCCTTAAGAAATGGCCCAGGGACTGGCCTCGTTGTCCTCAAGGCACCCATGAATGATTCCCTCTTGCTTCAATGTTGACTAACGTTCAACGAAAAGTGCTGGTTGTTTTACTACTCAAGAAACGAGAATTGGCTAGGATTTTTCTCGAGTACCTTTGAGAATTATCGTACTAAATACTGGTGTAGACAGAGCAGAGCAAGTAAACCTATAAGTCAAAAAGTGTAGTATGACTTTTTATTAAACTGATTGAAAGCATATTAACGTATCATCCTGCAGTCGCACTCTCCGTCGAGCGCCAAACACACCAGCAAGAGTGAAGTTCCTCTCACTTTTAACTCTTTAATGTGGCCTTTTTGGTTTGTTTACCAGATCCTACAACTGGAGAAAAGAGGGGATAATTTGTCGAGAAGCGAGAAAGCAAAAAAGGGGCCAGTTTCTCCAGACTGACGATTCCCGCTCCTTAACCCTATTCCGGCCAACCTTTTTGTGCACCTAAACGGCCAACGGTGTGTGACAGTCACACACTATGTCTTTATGAGGCAGTATTTGAACAGGAGCCCAGATTACCGCTAATAATGATGATATAAAGTATCTCTAGTTTTTACTTAAACATTACATGTCACTTTGAAGACACTTTGTGCCATGACTGCTTTGCACAGTCATGGCACAAATGAAATATGTGATTAGCGCACAAAGGAATTTGGCAGGATTGGCACTGTCCCAGGCTGCCATTGAGTTTCTTTTTGACCTCAGTATAACCAGAAGTGCCTTGGATTTCGCCCAAAATAAATTCAATATCCCTGCTTGTAAGATGCATGAGAGGTCATGAAAGTTTGCAATGTCACGTCTTACATTTCATGTTCAGAGGACGCCCTGGAACAAATGACTTCCATGGATTATCATAGCCATCATGTAGCTGATACCTATTGAGGAAAAGTCACCAAATTTGACACACTTCTGAGCATTTTTATTGAATCACTGGAACGAAATAGGTGCTCTGTGTGACAGTCACACACCGTTGGCCGAAATAGGGTTAAACATTAATCTCGACCTCCAGCTTCTTGCCCCTCGTGCCGCACGTTGGACGCCACTTGGCCTTGCCACAATATGTACGACTCAGTCCCCCAATTCCTGTGGTTCGAGCCTCCGGCAAATTTGCTTGTGCAAGCAAGAACTAAGAAACATGATATTTTTAATCACCACTTCTTTCTCACCTCTTCCGCCCTCTTCTTATCTCTCTGCACAACTTCTTTTTTCCTGTACTCCTCCCCGAAGACCTCACAGCTGTCCGTAATCCTTGCCGGTGCTGGCTCATCCCTTACTGGGAGATAGGATGAGACGAGGAAGCGCCATTTCGCAGAAGGTGACTTCACTTACAGAATATGCTCGGTCAACAACTAGGGTCTTTTGGTGCATTCCTTACAACTTTTAGTCGCATATCCGCTCTTGCTATTGAATGATATCTTCTGGCACTCTTGGATGTGATTTGCACAATATGTTTTCTAGTTGACTAATGATGCTTGGCTCTCTCTGGAGGTAATTCTCTGGAATTTCCATGGATTTCTTGAAAAATCCTCTTAAACTCTTTGACTTGATGAAGCCAAATTTCATGAAGCCTCTTTAGTCCTCAGTAAGAACCAGCATCGATTCACGGTGCATCAGCATCTGGCAAGAGTCCTGGCACAGACAACTCTGGATGTTGCTTTCTTGGTATTTTGTACCCAGTAAAGTTTCCAGTAAAGTACTTTAGAGCCACTTTTGAGCGCTTTTTCTTCATCTCGGTAAGGTCAGGCTCCACGTGCATGTCTATTTCTATTGTGGTCTCCACGGACACCAACTAAGATGAAGTGAAAATGAAGTCAGTTTCTCCCAGTGTTTCAGACGCGTCACAAGTCACAAGGTCATCTACAAGTTACTGTGACATTATGGCAGGCTGTTTTTCACCTTCTGAGATTTCAACCGAAGTTGTGTTGACAGTGATGATGTGATAATCAGCAGACTGACCCAAGATAATGATCCTCTGCCTGTGATATAGCCAATACTTGAATAAAGGTTTTAGTCTGGACGTGAGGGGGTAACTTATTCCTTGTTTATCTTTCAGTTTCTCGAATAGATCCAGTGCAGAGTCAATGGTTACCAGACAGTCCTGCTGAAAAGGTAAAAGACATCTGTTCATGACATCACAGCTTCGCCTGCCGATACGACCCGTAGGAAGCAACCCCCGAATCCAGTGTCTACGCACACGCAGCACCAGAAGTGCCGGTGATGGTCGAGTCGGGACCGGTCAAAGTTGTTGTTGATTCTACGGTAAGGTCAAAATCACACCTGCTGTGACTACAATAGTTCAATTTTCACACTGACATTGAGGGTATTGGACTTGGAATGTGACAAAGACAAACCCCGTTCAGCTGCCTTCTCCTATTCAGTCTATGGTTGGTTGCGCCATGCCACCTTTGGTGCCACTTTTTTAAGTCAAACTCTAAGCTCGGTTGATCTTTGGGCAACATGGACAAGATTAAGATCCTGTTTTGGCAACTCAAAGTGGTGGCTGATGACCTCAACAGCAAGGTTGAGATCAGAGAGGTGATGGAGAAATTGGGCTTGATGCCAAGAGAGGCTGCTGACGCCATGGACGGCTTTAGTGAAGATAATGGTGTGCAGAAAACAGCCCCAGTGAGCGAGAGGGGTGGCAACTCGAGATCCCCCATTTTCTCCTTGTTGGGAGTTGCATGGAAGAGTGAGGAGGAACTTGTCAGTGACTTGAAACTGGTGGTGTTCACAGGCGAGTGATGATTGCAATAATATTAGTATAAATCTAGAGCACAATACCTATTATTGTCATCAGTGGAGATGATTGTTTCTGTGTATTTTGTACTTTTAATGCCTTGATTATTTGAAAGATTTGCCTTCCTGGCCCTATTTATCACATTTCTTCTCTTTTCCCAGGCCTACCCTTTGAGTATGAAGCTGTCTTGTTGACATTGGATTTGTCAGTGGTTGCCTCAACTGTGTTTGGTGCTTCAGTGCAGAGAGCCACTGCCAGTCTTATTGGGGCCGTTCCTGTAGTTATCCTTCTCCTTAGGTGAACTTCGAAGCGAATGTCTTTTGCAGTGGCTGAAAATACCCAACTCAAGGTGCAAAGTGTAAAACTTTTATTTAAAGTTTGGCACCTGGTGTGCGATGCCGTGGTTGTTGTCAGTCCAACAGATGCTACATATTTGTTTGACTTGGATGAGGATGCAGAATTTTCTGTTACTTCACTGAGCTACTGCCACTACCTTCTTTTGTGGATGGCAGAAACACATGGATTGGATCCAATCAGAATCCATCGACTGCTGCTGTTTTCCAAGTCAGTACAATTCACTCCTAGCACCTTACCAAAGACAAAGCAACCTGCCTGTGAGAAAATGGAGGCTGCAGGAGTGTGGAAATCTGTTGGCCTTTCGTGAAATGACAGACTGGATTTTGGCTCTGTGAACATCATCACAGAACTCTTCTTCAAGAATGGCCAGGTTGAGAAGTTCCATGACCAACAGGGAAAAGGTGCTCTACTCAATGATGCAGTACCACGTGTTCTCAAAAACTTGATTGAATTTTTAAAATGAAGACAGGATTTGGATTAGCAGTCTAGGGATGCCCTTACATAAAAATTGTTTAAATCTGTTTAAATTAGTAGTAAATTTTCCGTGTATTCCATGTAAATTCTTCATGGCAGTAAATTAGTCATTATGTGTATAACTTCATGTGCTATTTAAAGTTTTCACAGTAATGTTCAGCCTAATTGGTGGTGATCCTACATCTTTTGTCAGAATTATATCATTACTACTGTGAATGTATGTGCGACCAAATAAAGCAAGCATTTCTGAAAAAGGCAAACATGGACTAAAACACTGTCCATAAAAAAATACTGTCGACACCAAGTGTTGACAGTATTTTTTTTTTAAAAAAAGAAGAAAATACGACTCGCACCAATTTAAACAGTGACTGATGCCAACTTTTCTCCTCAACAGAGCAAAATTGACATTTTCGCCCTAGCTTTCTATATACATAAACTCCCCATGTCCCAAGGATCAGCTGACTGTGTGCGCCCCTTCCTTAAGTAGCCTTCAACTCACTGACTGCTGATGCCCCAAGCTTCAGCTGACTTGTCCCCCCACCCCTTCTTATAGGAGCATTCGGTCTCTCTTTGTGCGAAACCCCCCTCTGTTGCCAAGTAATCCATGTTTGCCTTTTATCAGCTGACAAAATTTTTCTGTCGAGTGTCCGGTCTATCTCTATGCTTGTCTCTGGGCTTGCTGCTCTTGCACTAAAGCATGAACTACATGACTGAGCAGAGATGACTGAATACTAAGGTGTGCACGTTCAGAGTGACACTCCGCTAGCTGCGCAAATCAGTGTGGGTGAGTTAGTACACAAGGTCGCGAACTCCCTGCCTCAAAGATTAAGATACTCGAAGATTAGCGATAAATTCTGCAAAGGTCTTCTTGAGGCATCAGTTAGGTTTCGGTGCAAAGACAACGTCGCAACAGCTCTTAAGCGGCGAACAGGTCAGTCACGAACGAGTCTGCATTAACGTACAGTGACAGAGTTTTCATAACCACTCCTCTCCTCTAACTCTGTATCTTCGTCATTAGTCGTCTGTGCATCAGATTTCCTTTGCAACTGAGCTGATCAGTTTTGCAGAATAAAATCTGCCAGAAACTAATACGGCATTTTGATACTAATAGTTTTTTTCTTGTAATCAAACCATTGACCTCATGTCTGAACCTTTCCTGCGTCGTGAACTCACGAGACACCTCCTGTCAGGTCATCCCATAAGTACAGTAGACAACGTTTTCAATGTTTTCTGGCTATACAGTGCGCAAAGCAAAAGGTCAGACTGTTCAAATTCGCTGATAACCCTAGGTAGAAGTATTAGAATGTCATAATGCTTGTCTGGCCCCTCTTATACGAAGGACAGGCCAGTTGCCATCGTCTTGGACCAGCTTGGACTCATCCACTGTACTCTTGTGACACATACTCTTCTATCACATGCAACAAAGAGGGTTAGACATGAGTTTTTAGGCTATCTTTTTTCCGGAATTAGAAAACAAACTTTTGTAGATTTTTGCTCTAGGATCACCCCTCTTCCACCACGTGGTTGAAAAGTCTAAGGGCAAAAAATGGCACCTAATATTTTTGCAAAGAAGTGCACATTGAGCAATAATCCTTCCGCCTGCAAAACCATAATGAGTCATTTGTTCTCTGCCGGAGGGAGTCAATACTAGCGCCTACGCGCCAGCTGCTCAATTCCTTGAGCATGAAGAACGACCAAGAAAAAAAGCGCTATGAGCATCTCTGTCTCCTACCACACACTTGGCGCTCACCACTCGCTTGGCACCAAATATATCTTGAGGTTATATAAAATTTCAAAAAATGTTAGCTGCTGTTTGTTAACGATTGACTTCTCAATAAAATGGAGAGAAGGTGGAAGAGTCTGGAGCGAAAATGCATAAAAGTTTGGTCTGTCATTCCTTACAGAGGTGGTTTCATGATCTCATGGTTTTGATGGGCGTCTAACCTTTTTCTTCTCAGCTGATGATGGAGCTTCTCGCACGAGTACAATGCATGTGTAGCCAGTTTCATGACATTTTAGCATTTTTAGGAAAGTTAAAAGCAATTTTCCAGTCGTTTACTTTTTTTTCCTCGCGCCCTGTTAGATGCAGATGTTTCTGAGGCACACGTTGCCATAAGCCAAACCCAATTAGCCATTTCAGAGCATAAATGAATGCCCTTATAAGGTTCAATCAATACATTTCAAGGTTCGTTCAGTACGTTTGTAAGGTTTCTGAAGTAGTTCTTGTATTAGTTATTATGCAGTGGTGAACAAAAAAAACTCTGCCTTGTTCAATGGTCTTGTTCAATGTACGTAGCACATGTCCTGCCAGCACAAATAGGACCACCCGCAAAGAATTAGTTAAAAGCCACTGATGAATGTAACTTCCAAACTGCAGAAGACAACGTGTAATTTTGCATTGCTCTCTATTGCAACCTGTTCATCTTTGAGTCTATCCACCACAAGTATGAATCAACTGTCATACAATACTCTCCATCGCTCAAAATCCCAAATATTTTTGTGCTGATGTGACCCTGTGTTGAGGTACCTTGCTGTGCTGCCCTGTATTACCCTTCCATATATCCTATTATTGTTATGATTATCATTGTTATTTACAGCTGGCCAAGATGTCGATGTACTCAAAGATCCTGTCGGAGACCCGACGCACATTTGAATCTGGTCGCACATTAGACATAGAATGGCGACGTCAGCAGCTGAAAGGCATGCTGAAGCTTTTCACTGAGAATACAGACACATGGTGCAGAGCTCTGAAGAGTGATTTGGGCAAGCCCAGGCAAGAAAGCATGACCATGGAAGTGGAGTACACTGCTAACCTTGTGAGAGGAGCTCTGAACAATCTTGATGACTGGGTCAAAGATGAATATGTGGAGAAGACCTTGTTAACATTGATGGACACAACATACATTCACAGGGATCCGTTTGGAGTGACTCTGGTGCTTGGAGCTTGGAATTACCCTGTACAACTTACTCTTTCTCCTGTCATTGGAGCTCTGGCAGCAGGCAATGCTGTCTTCATTAAACCATCTGAGCTTGCTCCTCAAACTGCAGCTGCAATTGAAGAGCTTATTCCCAAGTACGTGGATCCGGAATTGGTCCATGTTGTGACTGGTGGAGTTCCAGAAACCACTGAACTCCTAAAGCTTCATTTTGATTACATTTTTTTTACTGGCAGTCCTCGTGTTGGAAAGATCATAGCAGCTGCTGCCAGCAAGAATTTGACTCCATGCACACTAGAGCTTGGAGGAAAATGCCCACTGTACATTGATGAATCTGTTGACATGACAGTTGCAGTAAGAAGGATTCTGTGGGGTAAGATGTCGAACATGGGACAAACCTGTGTGGCCCCAGACTACGTCTTGTGCTCTCCAAGAGTTCAGGCATCATTCATCGCCAAAATTAAGGAGCTGTACCCAATCTTTTATGGTGAGGACTCTCTGAAGAGTGCAGATCTTGGGAGAATTGTGAACAAACAGAACTTTGAGAGGATCTCCAGGCTCCTAGCTGGAACTTCTGGCACAATTAAGTTTGGTGGAAAGTCTGATGCTGAGAGCAGATTTATGGACCTGACAGTTGTGACTGACATTGGTGAGAGTGATCTTCTCATGGAAGAAGAAATCTTTGGGCCAATTCTGCCCATTATCACAGTCAGCAGTGCTGATGATGCAATTAACTTCATCAATAAGTTGGACAAGCCACTCTCCCTCTACATCTTCTCTGAGAAGAAGAGTGTCCATGAGAACTTTGTTCACAACACTTCTAGTGGATCAATCTGCTGCAACGATCTCATTGTGCAGCTTTCGGTAGAATCTCTTCCATTTGGTGGAGTGGGAAAGAGTGGCTATGGTGTCTACCATGGCAAGTACAGCTACAACACTTTCAGCCATACCAAATCCATCCTGGTGCGTGACTGTGGTTACATTGGAGAAAAAGTAGGCATGTCCAGGTACCCTCCTTACTCTGAGAAGAAGACAAAGCAACTTAGCACCCTAATCAAGACCCGCAACATGCCCTCCTTTACATGGGTGCCTTACATTCTATGCATCGGAGCAGGAGTCGGACTAGCCATGGGATTCAAGGTCACCACATTGTCCTTGGGGTATGAATTACCTCATTGGATATAACCTCACGGAGTCATACGAGGGGAGTTGCCAAGAGGAATGTGACAAAGGTCATATCTGTCTTCATATGCATGACCTTGTATAAAAACCACTTGAAAGTAAATATTAAATTGCAAATGCTCTTCATTCAAGAATTTTCTCAACAAAATGACAATCATGTCCACAGTCCTGTACGCAGATAAAACATACGTGAGTTTAACGAAGACAAAGCAGCAATCTGAGTAGTGGGTCTAGACCTCCTCGACAGGCCATTGCAAGTCAGAGTGAAGAGGATTTGATTGTGACCTCCTTCTCGGACTCACTCACTCAAAGGCTGTCGAAGCAGCAGGGTCACCACTGCTGCAGTAGCAACTGTCAGTTCAGAATTCAGGCTCTTTTAGTGTCCATAGCCGACTGAGCTGTTGCCACTAAGAAAAGGGGCAGCAGTGTTCAGCTTGCGGATGTCGCTCAGCTCGTCGAGTCACAACTGGTGACTGTTGTAACTGATCTGGCTGCTTCTCTACAGCAACATGTTTCGGCGGGAAACTTCGATATACGAGGAGCCACTCAAAAGTACGCTCAGGAACCCATTGAAGCATCGTCCACATCTACACACAAACTAGGCACACGTGAATACACCATGTGCACGCAGCATCAATGGCGCAGAGCTGTGTGAACTGGTGTTGACTGATAGAAAATGTTGAACTTTTTTTAGGATGAACAGTACTTGGCCTAAGGAACATCGGTTGGGAAATACGGGCTCCCCACGCTGCATTGACAGTTTTTGAGGTGGAATCAGTTATCCAGATGATGTTTGACAAGGGACAGCATTATAAGGTACTTTATGACTGCCCACTTTGATGCTAGAGCGCTCAAATGCACCGTGTTTCGCCTGTTTCAGAGGCTTTTTCGCTATGGAAGTGGATGAAACCTTTTTGCAAAGCTGCCACACACCCTCCAGTGCTCCTAGCCTAGGATGGCCTCATCCAGACCATCCTTGGACATGCATCATGCAAAAGCCTCAAGTTCCTGAACAAAAGCTTCATCACAGCCAAATGACAGACAAACTTGTACAAAATGCGGGCGCGTCAGCAGGAGAAGGAGCCCGTTTTGTCCACCTGTGTGTCACCTGTCCCTCCTGCTGAGGGGCTCTGAACCTCTTGGTCAATCTGATGAGCGATGTGATGATCGCCTTGCTCGAAAAGCATGTTTTCAAGCATTATTGCTGCGACAGCAAACTCGTGGGTTGCTGACATCTTCTCTTCTTCGTCCTCGTCTCCTTGCTTGCCCATTTCCTGTCACACGACTTGAATAAGGTGACCTTCGCTCGCCATTGCAGTTGCTGTCTGGGTGCAGCTTTGATTGAGTCACTCTTGGTACTCTGATTATAACAGCACTCCGAGCATGACCACAATTTCCTCCTATCTCAAAGTTGCTGTTATAAGCGGGGATCACTGAATCTGCTGTATAAGCCAAGATCATTTCTTGCAGCACAGAAGCAACTTTCTTTTCCTGACTGTACTGGAAGCTGACTGAAAAGTCGAGTTGTCTTTACAGTATTCATCAATGTTGCCAGTTCGTTGAGTTCAATATTTCAAATCGCTTCTTGTCATCACGTCAGTTCTCTTGGAATCCACTGTGGACTTTCCACTCACCCTGTATCAGTCACGTGGAATTTCGGGCCGGACCAACGTTCGTAGAAAAAGACCTCCAGTATCGTATCAGGTGAAGAAGTAACGGTTGGAAGGGGAATCCCGCGCAACTTGCGTTAACCCTTTCAGTCTGTGAAGAGAATTGTTCAGCCCACGAGAGTGACGAGCACTCACTGAGCGGAGTCACTTGTGCTACAACATAAATGCGCAGTACATCATATGGCAACGTCCTGCACGTATTGGAGGAATTGCGTACGAAGCAGAGCTCGCACACCACAGTCGCCGTCGGGATTCCCCTCAATGTGGCAGCTCCCTTGCACCGTAGGCCTTCAACGACTCGCGCTGTGATTCCCTCACCTGGCGCCCCACAATGTGTTCTTCGAAACGTTGCGCGCGTGCACCACGTGACTGGAATATTGGTAGCGGTCACCTTTTGATGGAAGCGCGGCCATGATCGCGTGATTCCTCTGACGACGTCCTGCACATTGTCAAAAAGGTCGATTCAAAAGCCAGCCGCACTGACTTAACATGCATTTCTTTCGTGCTAGGATCCCTGGATAACATTCTCGTGATATGAGGCAACCACTTGGGCTACGAAAATGAATGAATGCCAGATGTCTCACTCATGGTCATCTTTATATAGCATCTTGATGCAGTCTACGTCACAGTTCACAATGAATTGTAGATGCAAGTGTAAGGCATCGACCCTATCTTGTCCTTGTGTCCTAATGCCTAAAGTTGGCAACCGTTGTAGTTTTGCGTATGTGCGCACAATTAAACAGTTCCTACGCCTGCTGACTTTCTTCAAAGAAGTGGGAAAGAGGAGAGGCCTGACAGCAAACAGCAGCGCTTCACACACGTGACAGCATCACACGAAACGTGAAAGACAAAAATTGGCTCTGGGCCTGTTTAGGCCTGACCCCTTCTCTTGGCACCTTGAAAGCGGGAGAAATAATCCGGGCAGTGTCAGTAACGAGTCAAAGAAAAGACTTCTGAGGCAAAGACGCACTTCAAGACGTTCAAGGTTATGAATGACTGTGAGTGCAAGTGCGTACTTCAACACTGCATCCGAGAATGAAGCTGATTCGAGAATAGCGCAGTTCCCTGAAGATGGACCAACTATCGTCGCTGCAGACATGACTTTCATCACGAAAGTTGATGCGAATGAAGCAGTTGCTGATCAGAGTCATCACAATGAGGACGTAGACTTATGATTCAGAGAGATCCTGAACCTGGAAGGCTGTGAGGAGACCAAAGCATCTCTCGTCCTGTGACTCATTGTCGGAAAAGTGCAACTGCAGAACTCCAGCATAAGCGCACCTTAAGAAAAGACATAGAAGAGAGTCCTTCAACTATGAAGGAACAGAACCCTTCGACTGAGAACATCCTCAGGGTAAGAGCGTGTAGGACTCCGTCATGGCCGAGTTGACGCTACTGCTCTTGTAACCCTTTCAGGGGGTGCCGCCCTCCAAACGCGTCTACAAGCTGGTGCTGACTGGAGGACCCTGCGGCGGGAAGACCACAGGCCAAGCAGAACTGGCATCATTCTTTGAAAGCTTGGGTTGGAAAGTAAGGAAAAGATGCAATTTTGCATGGTTGTTGCAAAAGCCTGCTCAGGAATGCCTTTGCCTTCAGGTATTTCGAGTTCCAGAGGCCGCCACGGTGCTGATGTCTGGAGGAATTGCCTTCGGAGAGCTGAATGACGAGCAAGTCATGGACTTTCAGGTAGAATAAGAGTAAAAACTCGCTTCTTCCTGATGTACGCACGGTGCGCACACGCAAGAGCTCACAACCAATTTCGTAAAGGAAAACCTCCTGCGCACTATGCTCGCCCTGGAAGACACTTACTTCAATATGGCCTCCAAGATGGGCAACCACTGCCTGGTGATCTGCGACCGCGGACTCATGGACGCGTCCGCCTACGTCAGCAGCCAGCAGTGGGAAGTCCTCCTGCACAAGCTGCAGTTCGATGAGTTCAACATCAACGAAGGCAGATACGACCACGTCGTGCACCTGGTGAGGATTGACTGCATGGAAAAGTGCCTCTGGGCTTAGATGTAGAGCTTTTCAGAGTAAACACAAGATGATAGTCGAAGAATTGGATTCGCGCAGAATCGCCAGCAAGAAGCAACTGAAAAAACTTCTGGAGGCAAATCCTAACCTCAAACGTCGCTCGACCTTTGGCACTTCTTATGACCAAATGAATGTTACTTAGCTCAGAAATTATTTTTAGGCTACAATGCGCATTTTAGACGTCAAAACATTCTTTACTTTAAACCTCAGTGCCATACTATATATGCGCACATAATACAACGTAGTCGAGTGTCGACATAGCTCATCTCGATGTAACCCAAGTTGACCAATTTTCGGTGGCCCAAATTTTTGCTTTTGTGCTCAATTCTCACTTCAGTGGAAAATCTTGCTATATCACAATGTCACGCATGTAGCTGACGGCAAAATCCGTTACATCAAGATTCGACTGCATTGGTCAATGTCCGTCTGTGTGTACGTGCGTGCGCGCTCGCGTGTGTCTGCATGATTCCGCACGAAGGCCGCGGGGGTGAGTGAAGAGAGGTGGATGAGGTGCGTCCATATCGTTTGAAAACAAAATGGATCGGGGTGCTGATCGCATGGACGACACGGAGTGCATGGTGGACATGAGGTGCGTTGACAGCGGGAAGTGCGTGGACGAGGACGTACTTCGTGTAAGGTTGAGCCAACGCGTACTCCAGCTAGTCAGTCGTTGTCCGGATCCACATGGTGGTGTTGTTCATTTGTTAATTCAAGTTTTCTTTGATATGATAGGTATCAGCGGCTATTGGAGCCGAGGATTTTTACACCGTCGATGACCACGCAGCAAGATATGAAGGACTAGAGATGGCAAGAGAGAGAGATCGCAGGGCCGTGGAGGCGTGGAAGATGCATCCCTACGTCGACATCATCGACAACAGGACCGGCTTCGAGTCAAAGGTGACAAAGTGTGACTGGTGTGGAAGGTGAGCTTTGCTGTAGGCCTTTGTGCGTCAGTTGAAGCATCTGGTAGACATTATCGTTCGCCGTGCTGGGATTGATATCGGCGACCAGTTCAAGGCCAATTCCAGGAAGGTCAAGTTCGTGGTCGAGAGCGTGGAGGAGGACTTCCCGCAGTACACAGACTTTGATGTGGTTCACCACTACCTCAAGGTTCCACGGATTTGCTCATTACCCTTAAAGAAGGTGCTCACCTGTTTTATGTAGACCGGGTCCAAGGGGATTCAGTCCCGCCTTCGTAAGCGAGGCCGCAGCGGCCGCGGCTGGACTTACACGTGTACAGTCAGGAGACCGGAGAAAAAGGGACAGATCATTGAGGTGAGATCACCGAGCTTAGTAACGGATGTTTCAACTATTATCTGTCTTTTTCTTACCTATCCTTATTTCCTTTGCTCGCCAGGAGACAGGGGTAGGTCAAAGAGCCTTTCTTAAGTAGAGCAAGGACAGCCCTTCGTAGACAGCTGACAGGTGTGACCCAGTGCGGGCCCACCTCGAGTTGTCTAGACCGTCAATACCGTTTATCCTGTATGGGGACATGTTATAAACAGATGCAGGAGAAAAAAAATGACCTGAAACCTCATTATGCAATATAACCTTTTCGGCAAATTTGAGCTTTTGTCAACTTCTTTGCACATTTTGAGCTTGCGCAATAAAGAAGTAGGAGCAGAGTTCCAGTTTGTAACTCACTGCATTTTCTGCCATATGAGATGCACCCCCGTTCTCTACATTATTTTTGCGGCGATTAAAAAGTTGTTGAAAAAATGAATACTAACCAATTGACCCCATGAAGCGTTTCTAACACCCAAAAGCTTGGGTTTGGCTTAGTTGGCTTTCTGGGACTTGAAACTGAACATTACGTTTCGCTCATACCCATCCAGGTCAAGACTCCTCTGTCTCGCAAAGACTACGAGAACCTGCTGCACCACGCCGACAGCAGACACCTGCCGGTCTACAAGACCAGGAGGTGCTTCATGCACGAAAATCAGCAGTATCAACTCGATTTCTACAGGTGAGGGTCAATTTGTAGCATCCGTAATTATGCAACATTGAGACCAAACTTAAGTCTTCTGAGCTCCATTCACTGTCAAGGCCCCAACCCTACGTTGTCCAAACCTTTCCTGTCGACCTCCGTCATCCCTCTTGTCACCTCCCTCGCCCTGACCCTTTTTGTTGCGCAATGTATATTTGTCCTTAAAAAGAATCGACTCCAGGTTTTCCACTGACGACCAACATTTACTACGGGAGCAGTAGAAGTGTATAAAGGACTTTCCGTTCTATCAGGTGCAACTGCCAATCAGTGTGCATTTTAAAGAAGTTAATGATCCAGGAGCTACCCTTATATTGATACAATTGAATTAGCAGGTGATCTTGTCTCGATACTATGCTATTTTGCGTGCTGTGCTCTTTTAGGCCACCCTGTCATGAGCGGTGCCGAGGGTTAATGCTCTTGGAGACCTTCACCACACACACCGTGGAAGAGTTGAAGCTGCCACCTTTCCTCAGAGTCAACAAGGAAGTCACCGGAGACCCGGCCTTTTCCATGTATAACTTGGCCCTAAGGTGACACTGGGGATGTTATGCAGTGCATTTGTCCTCTATAGGTGGACACAACACTTTCAGATAATTCATGACATTAAATGTGGTGTAAAGAAATTCTTAAGGTCAAGGCTACTATCTCCTTGAGAAATTGATCTCTATTACTTTTAGACACGATTAGGATGGATTTTGGGATGATCAGGCAGGTGATCTGTTTTACCCCCTTTGTTGTTAGTAAGCAGTGGTCAAGAACACCAACAGTGGGCTGTGGTAAGGTTCGACGAGTCCTGAGCACTGTGAGGTAGACAAGCAGCTTATCCAAAGAGTAGGCATATCTGGTGGACATTGCCCACAAAATGAGCAGGAATGTCTATGCCGTCAAACACTTCGTTTCAAACCCTGTTCGCCCCAAGGGACCTAACAGAGTCCGACAAATTTATGTCTAGTCTTTAGTCTCAATAAAATTTGAATCCCTCACTGACAGCATGAGAAAGAACTTGCTTGACCCAAGTGCAAGACAACTTGGTGCAAGATCTTCAATGAGCTTGGGTCTGTTAAAAATGCTCGTCCATACCCTATGCCGACTTCTCCACTGTCTTCTAGACTGATGAGGCCTCTGCCACATGTAAAGATGCAAATGGTTGGGCTACCGGATGGGTCCGGATCTCTGCCCTCTCCATTGAGATGTGGGCATCAGCAAAAAGGTGGAGGAGTCATGTTCTGTGCAGCCATCATATATGATGAACTTGGAGGCCCTGCTAGAGTAAAAATGTACAGTAAAAATGAATTCAAAAGAGTAAGTGAGGACTTACGATGGATTATCTGCCTCGATTTGCCTGAAATTCGCCCAATTTATGTCTTAAACTGTCATAGATCAATTTACCGACAAAGGTCGGGTGGTGAAATCATGGGCTAAGTCGTAAAGAAGTTCTTCATCTTTGCTAGTACAAACAATTTGCCCTAATATCCGCTTACGCATCCAGATATGACTGGACAGCACGCAGTGATCACTTCTGTCATGGACTCGAGTCTCAGGACGAGGACGAGGATAACGTCGTTGGCAATGACAGTGAGCTCTCGGACGTGGAAAAGGAGACCTCGGTGAGACAGGCGGAGCAGAGACTGGTGACCAGCAGGAGATCGCAGCTCAAACTGGCAGAACAATCGGAAAGAGACGATCTGGTCGCGGATCCGACAACGGAGGTCACACTGTCATCGGCTAAATGGAGACCTCCAATCACCGATGGTTGCAGCAGCAGTGACTACTACTCTTCTGGCAACGAAATGTGAACCCTTCCTGGACACATCAGTAACAGTTTTTTGCTATATCCATAATCAAGGATATACATTGTATGTGCTCTTAAGCAGTGTTACCGGCATATAGGCAATACATAACAGCAGTATCCACCACATATGTATTAGTTTCCAAGTGAAGAAGCACCTCTGCCTCAGAAATGCCTACCAGGAATAGGTTAACACAGATACCATAAAAAATCGCACTGGTGGGGTACAACTGTCACGTATTTGATGCTGCGTGAACATTTGACAAGTTACTCATCAAACTGCAGTTCTCCAAGCCATGTTGGATTGGTGGCCACAAGAGAGTACCATGAGGTCCTCCCATGGTGGCTCAGTCGTGGCCAAAGATCCAGGCTTCGTCAGGTTCAAGACCTGGTCCTGTACATGAGAAATATGCATTCTGAAAATCTAAGTTTAGTGCCTGTCCAATATGAACTATCTGTGAGTGGGCCCTGTCAACGTAGCGTTCCATGGAACTTGCCATTTCCCTTAAATCCATACCTGGACTTGATCCAGGTGTGGATGAATGGATTGTTGTAGAAATTACAGATGTTGCTAAGGGCTTTTTTTACTCCCTAGATGTCAAACATGCCAAAGTACTGGTTCTGGGTGAGTGTTTATAACTTTTAGCAACATTCAATCACCGAAGAAGTAGTGGTTTGTCAAAAGGCGTGATCAGATTTGTAGTTGGCAGTGGAAGTAACACCACTTTTGTCTTGCTTACATCTCTCTAGGCGCAAAATATTGGGTTTTTATTTTTGGATTTTTAACTTTTATTCCCCCCCCCCAAAAAAAAAACTGTGTCTTGCCAAAAGTTGCCCCACATTTGAAAACAGCATTGATATTGGAAGGGGATTTGGTTTCTTCTCACGGCTGTTTGCGGAGCATCAATGGTTTGCGGTGAGTTCATAGCCTGCAATAAGGAGTTGTTGATATCTCCCTCAATCATCATAATATCACAAAGCCGCAGATGTACCTGCGTTCAGCACCTAAAGCACTACAGTTCTCGTGTACAAACCGTGTGCATATGTGTGAGACCTCCAAAGATATTCCACATTTAGTTACGCTATAAAACTGACTTAATGGCAATTTGTACCCACCCCCCTCTGTGCTCATTGTCTGCATGCACCTTTGGCCGCTAGCACGCGCACTCCGTACGCCGTAGTACGGACATGCACGTCGAACACAGAGTCGCGGCCCACGACCAAAAACCTGGGAAGTCCCAGCAGCAGCAGAAGGGCGGGAGAACCCCATGTATAAAAACTAGTCCTCATCCCGACGGAGCGATTTCATTCGGCTCATCCCCTTCCAAAGGTTAGCGTCACTCCTAACAACACGACGAGAAAAGAGTCGCTAGTCCCGTACACGGTTCTTTCAGCCTCTCTGGTGGCCTCGTCTGACCGACTCCCGACGTTGCCCCCCGTGATAGTCAGCAAGAACAGGTACGTGTGCGTGTCAAGTCTCTGTGCTCGCACAGGAGATACAACTGTACAGATTGAGCCGTAAATAGTCAAGTTGATGCTCCTGCATCGACGATTTGGTAACTTAACTCTATCCATCTTTTTGTGTCAAAACACTCGTCTATCCTTTTTCTTCCAATTTAGACAACAGGACAAGTATTGAAGTGAAATATTTTTACATCAACAACATAAGGAGGGAATCCCGCTATGCGCACCCTCCTCTCCTTCATCATTTTGGATTCTGCTCTACACTCTGCCTTGAGTGCGACATCAAGCACAAATGCTGCAAATTACAGCATTGTGGAAAACAAAAACTTAGAGGATTTTGCACCCTCCTTATTCTGTACTTGCACTCGAAAGCTGAGCACAGAGAAGAAACCAAGACAGTGACAGAGCACAACAGGATTCCAAGCTTAGGGGATGGTTAAATTCTAAGTGATTCACCTCAGTACTTGATCAAAATTCACAGAAGGATGTGGGCGGGTTTTCATATAAAATCTCGATGAAGTGAGCTACTAAATCTCCTGTGCAGAGGCATCCAGCAAGTTATTATTTACGGCGCAATCTGAAAATGCTCCCAGCAAAACTTCTTGGCCTGGCAACCGGACGTGAGGAGTTGTTATCACGTGGTTGAAAGGAAGTTGGTCGATGTAGACCTAAGTCGAGTCTGATACGGTTTCGCAAGGCTCTTTTCGCTTTGACTCAGTCTCTTTTGACGAGTGCTACGGGAGAGAGCCAAGGTATGATACTCATGGTCTCTTGACCACGTATCGTACATATCGTACTGTACATGTCTACATACATACTTTGGCTTTGACGTGATTGCCATGCTTCACAGGATGAAGGTCTGGTTGTGCTTTTGCTTGGTGCTTTCACCCTACGTCGTGGTCTGCATGCCACAGACAAGCGGTGCCGACATCTTGGCGGCCGCGGACAACGCACAGCGCTATGGGGAAGATGACAGGGAGAAGTCCGAGACGGAGGACATTGTGAGTACAACTTATGCAGAGGCTTGGCACCCTCAGTGTCTACGTGCAGTTACGTGCAGCTTCTGAGTCGGTGCATTGCAGGTTGACGAGCTCTTTAGCACCGGCGGAGCTACCAATGACCTCTTTGAACCGCCCAAGAGTACAGTAGACACCGAATCTCCTCTGTGCTCTCATTATGAAGAAGATGGATTCTTCTGCGTCCCCTACTATCAGTGCAGCGGACTTGGAGAGATCATTGTTGACGGAGGAGAGGGTAGCGTCAAGAACTGTTGATGACATTTGAGCCAAATCAAATTCTCATGTACATTTCAGGACTTATTGATATCCGGAGTGGCATTGAGCTGTTCCCCATAGATTCCAAGTGCGAGGGCTACTTGGAGGTGTGCTGCCGTCACCCTGACTGGTCTGGTCAGCCAGTGGAGACTCCTCCGCCGCAGCCTCCCAAGCAGGAGTATGTCGCCAAGTGTGGGCGGCACAATCTTAACGGAGTTGGCGTCAGAATACAGGTGCGCTTTTGTGATATGGCAACAAATAACGTCCAAATTCATCCAATTCTAACTTGTAGAATGATGAGCTAGAGGCAACTACTCAGTTTGGTGAATGGCCACACATGTGTGCATTGCTGGAGGTGATCGACACGGAAATGACAGATGGCACCATCAAGAGGAAAAACAACTATGTGTGTGGTGCCTCGCTCATTGAGGACAACATAGTCATGACTGCTGCGCACTGTGTAAAGTAAGTTCATCATTGTAATCATGAAAAGTAACATACACATGTCACCTCAACAGTCGCAGGTTGTATGATAGTGTCGTCGTTCTTTACTTACAGTAATATGAAGGGAGCTGTCATCAAGGTCCGTTGTGGTGAGTGGGACACACAAAAAATTAACGAACCTGCGGAGCACCAAGACAGGATCGTCGTCAAGGTTCTCTCAAATCCTCTCTTTAGCTCCAGGAACCTCTCCAGGTAAAGAAAGAGTCATGAACTTAATGGTGGAAACAGTTTCATGCCAGAGACAATTGGTTTCACCTTCCAGCAATGTTGCTCTCCTGTTGACTGATGAACCTTTTGTGTTGTCCTCACACATTGATACCATCTGCCTGCCCTCATACGAAGAGGCTCAGCAAGGCTATGATTGGGAGAACTGCATAGCCACAGGCTGGGGAAAAGATGAATTTGGTAAAGACGATTAAAAAAGACACTGTTGCATAATGCATAACAATTGATAAAAGAGCAACTTCTACTCTTTTGGACATGAAGGAGCTGAAGGCAAGTATCAGGTGATCCTCAAACAGGTGGAGCTCAATGTGGTGGACCATGGCTCCTGTCAAGCTACCCTGAGGACTGTCAAGAGACTTGGAAGGTTTTTTAGGTAATAATATGAACTGTAAGAAATTTGTGGGCACGGCATTCAATGTGACATGGAACAAAAAATAATCCTGTTCATTCCATCACAGGCTTGACAAAACTGCTATCTGTGCTGGAGGCGAGGCTGGTGTTGACACCTGCAAGGGAGATGGCGGCAGCCCCCTCGTGTGTCCCCTGAAGACCAATGACTTGAACGGAAACACTGATGATGGTTACGACTTTGATGAACGGAACAGTGATGATCTTTTCGCTGAGGACCCACGCACTTACGTTCAGGCTGGAATCGTAGGCTGGGGAATTGGCTGCGGCATGGAGGGCATCCCTGGTGTGTACACAGACATTGCCACCCAACGCTGCTACATCGACTGGGCCACCAGGTGTCTGCGAGGTGACGAGTACACCGACCCCATTCCTGAGTGCTCAGATTGGGCAGTAGAAACTAGAAAGAGACTCAGATATGCCCTCAACTCCTACGAGTACCAGGTGAGTGATTCACCTCTCGCTACCACTTCTTACACAACTGCACAGTGACATATTTGCTTATCAGCTGAGTCTTCTGAAAGAGCCGAACCCGCGCTACAGGGTCCTGCTGAGTCGTGCCAACAACCACCGCTCCGCGCTCAACCACCTGGTTGACGACTGGCGCTACTGCGCCGATGATCGCCAAACCATGACCTACGTGGAGGAGGAATACGATGATCAGCCTGACATCGAAGGATTCGTTAGAATCAATGCCGTTGACAAACGAGCATCAACGGGTGCAAGGTACGAACATACAGTAAAATTTCTCATACGTCTCAAAAGAGATCCCTTGGAAGGTCGAAGTTTTACAGGGATCGAATAGCACGAATGCACAAATGACGTCTCTACTATAAGTTTACACCTCTGGTCTACGAATGTGGCGAGATTTTGTGTAACCAATTTGATCGACGCCCTTCATCCATCAGCTTGAGTGCAACTTGATGTAAATTTCTTTTTTTTCTTTCAGATAAGCCAAGCACAGACGAGTAGTTGACGCAAAGAAAATGCCTGTCATAAACGCCAATGCTGTCATGTGTATTAAGTTATGGTGATCAACACTTATGGTCTTATCAGTTTCATGTATACTCTCCAGGAGATTGACAAAGACTTTGGCTTACAATTTCTGTTCAAAGGGACAAGTTGGCTTTGCAGAATATACTATTAAATGATGATCCTCAGCACAAAGAATAAACCCTTAGATTCAAATACGCTGCCGTTGACTTGCTGAATGCTAAGAATCAGTTGCGTGTGGTGAGGAAGAAAAAATACTTGATGCGTGGCGGGCAGTTTGCTCGCATTTGGCATTTAAAATTGAAAAAATCACGAAACCACTGGGGAGATGGATCTCATGCCAAAACCCACCTAAGTTCACCGGACCTTTACAGCCATTTCCTGTTTCGGCTCCAGTTAGATGATTGAGCTGCATAAGGATGGTTAGAATGCCCATACATAACTGCAGCAGGTGCAATTGTGCAAATCAGCGTTGGCCCCTGTTCCCTGCTCTAAGACCTGATGAAGAGCTGCCCTGGGCTGTATGGGTAGGCGAATAAATATGGAGCGAAAAAAGGAAGAATAGTCCATGTTGCGACAACGACGATGTTGATGATGACGACCTTGAAGGTCCCTGCGACGATGCAGAGCTGATGGAGGAAGACATCCTCTGACAGTATCAGACACGCGCCTGATTCGGACGACAACGACGAGACCGAAGCTGGACCTGGTGACGGTCAGTAAGAAATCGAAAAAGTTGTAGAAGCTGTGGTGGAGGACAGCAGCGAGCCATACGACGTAGGGCTTCAGGATGAAGGCGGCAGAGAGGATGCTGGAGACGACCCCAACAGGGACAAGTCCGAACAGCCGGAACACCTGACGTGTCCGGACTGCTCAGGGTTGACGAGAAGGCCAGAAAGAAGAGCATTTATTACAAAGACATCAACGTATGAACAGTTGACTTTTCTGCATTGCTAAGACTAACAAGCGCAGTCTGACGAGGCCATAATGAAGGCTTTTTCTTCCCTCCCCCTCTTCAGATTATGGCGTTCACACTCATTAGCAGAGCTGCAATTCAGAGAGGCAAACATCTGTCCACTATGTCAAAGGCTGAGTCATAAGAAATGCTCCGTTTTGTTAGCTCCTACAATAATCGTAACAGGAATGGACCCAAGGATAAATTGTGACAATAGGGGGCGAGAGGACTGCGGGGAGGCTTGGAATTTACCTACATTCCTCCTGCTCAGTAAATACAGCAGGAATGGGTGGATCATGGGGAGGGGATATAAGAGTGCTGCAGGTGCTGTGAGCACACAGGTGACCTGGGAAATGATGTAGTGGGGGAGGGATATTGAGTGTGATGGCTTGATAGGCACGAGGACACGCACAGCACACGTGCTCTTGGCGCAAACTCCTTGTTTGTTGCGTGTTTTTTTCGAAATAACCTGAAGAGAAGTCATTCTTTTATCTCACTTGTGTTTTTTTCCTACTTGAGGACGAGGAAGAAGAGTAAGAAAGACAGAAAGAAAGAAAGAGAAATTCCAACATCGCTTCAGCGAACATTTACTGCTGCTTTTTTTCACACACGCGTGTACGCAGAGTATGCGAGAAGTTAAGTGCAAAAGAATTCTTGGAAAGAGCACGTGAAGGAGGAGGAGAGCACCCAGTACAGTAGTCATAGTATGTACTCGTCACAGGACAAGCACTTTTTTTTGTTCTCCTCCATTGGACACCCAAGATTTGCCCAAATAATGCAAGAGATTTTCTACCCCCACTGTCTGATCTCAGCGACGGTCGTGCAGTCCACGGAGGAAGCTGATCAGGGTCTGGGAGATGCGGTGATAACAGGATTTTGAGTCGAGTCCGGCTCCCTTTTAGAAGGGGGAAAAAAGTTTGACACGCGCTTGCAAAAAACAATAGCGTCTCTGGAATGACATTTCTGTCCTCTGTAGCAGCAAAGCTCTTTCACAGGTAAAAAGAGCTGATTGATGGCGCAGAAAAAGACAATTAGCTGGGGGAAAAAGAGGTGTTCAAGGCCGAGGAGGAGGCGAGCGAGTGTCTGTAGCAGCCTTGGAAGTGCACGTGGGATTATTTAATTTTGTCTTTGAACGTTTTTTGCGTGGCTTTTTTAGCGTGACTGTCAAACAGTTGGCCTTTTTATGCCCGATCGATGAGGAGCAGAAGAGAAATGAAGTTCCGCGTTCCGTCATTGCATACAGTGAAAGCTCAGCTTGAGCTTCTTGGCTCTTCTTCGATACCGTAACAAATGCCTCAGGTGAGATGCATGAGAAAAAGTCACTTTGCACGAGCTGGAATATTTTAGTGCATCACCCTTGTTGACGTGCCAACGAGAACGTACGCTGAAGTCTCGACTTCATCACTAGCGCATACTGCGAGCGCTTTTTTGTCTCCATCTCGTCAGCTAATGGAGCTCTGCTTCCAAATAAGACTTCGTACAGGGTGTTCTTGGGAAAATGGAGCGAAACTTTTCACCTAAGTGTGCTGAACATTTGTCACAACTTTTTCTCGAAGTCCACGTAGTTTCAAAGTGGGACTCTCCTCAGCCGTCAAGAGTCGACGTTTTAGGCTATTTTCTTCTTCAAGCGCTCCTCTGGGCAAACTAGAGGTGAATGATGGCCATGATCTCAGTTAATAAAATTGGCAACTTGAACATTTATGGCACCCCAGAAGCAGTTGTGAGGAACAGTGTGATTCGCACAATCTGTGCGAAAAAAGCACCCTCTCTTGGAGATGCCGGAGAACTTCTCTGTGGAAGTCACTCTCTCCAAACTCAAAAGTCTTCCACTTCTGTCACCTTGGCATCATTTCCGAGTGCGAGAAATGCAACGTGTCCCTAGACCTGGCTTACTTTGCATACTTCTTGCCTCTCAAATGCAGTCATCAAGAGCATAAGGAGAGGAGGCAGTTGAAAAATCCGCCCAATCTGGGCTGGGACGAAATCTCCCTCAGGAATGATGTCCCATTCCATAAAAAGATGGATTGCCCAGGCAAAAAGACTCCCATCATTCCTAAAAGAACAAACACTCTGTACTTCTAGTACGTCTTTATTATCTTAGTCTAAGTGGAGGATGATCTCTGTGGGAAATCAGCTCCCCTTTTAAGCTGTAGACGCTGTGCTGCTCGTGCCTTGCATCACCAGATGTTTACTTGGGCAGTGGTCAAGGTTAAGAAGCCCTTTGTAGAGTTGGTAACAACCGATCTTCCTTCTTCACTTCATGATACCCTGTGATTCCCGCAGAGTCTCTTGCGCAACTGACCATTTAGTCTTGTCCTCGTCAAGGTCAGAGAGCACTGAAATCATTCGTAAATAGATGTGCTATCGGAACAAAATAATCCGCGCGGGCTTTCTGGATTTGCCTTTCTTTCAGTACCAGCTGGACCGTCGTCGAGATCTGCCATGTCACGTTCTACTCCTTCATGCCGCTGATGGTGGCGATCCTCATTGAAATGTGTGAGCATTAGCATACTTATTTGCTCCCGTCTGTCTAGCTGCAAGTCCAGTAGTCAGTCGAGCACAAGCGCTCATTCCCCCATCTTAGGTGGCACGTTCTTTGACAGAAAGAGAAGGGATGAGCTGGACCGTTGCTTACTTACTACTATCTCGCTATTCAGAGGGTCCGAGGACATGCTCGTCCGCACAGAACTTTGCTTCGACTTGAGCTATAACCGAGGCCGTCTACCTATAGCTTTTCTTTGAGGTTCAAATGATCAAAGCTCTCCGCCCAGTGAACAGAGAAGGAGCCACAGCAGAGCTGCGTACTCCATCCTGTGCACGGCGTAGTAGTGTAGGAGTGACGTCATCTACTCGTACGACCTCCAGCAGTTATAGGCTGCTCTCTTTCTTTTCATAGGACAAACTACTCCTGTGGAGTGGAGGAGATGAGATATGCATATTTAAATGTGTTAACGAGAGCGGCTTCGTCTCATATCAGAGCGTGTGCAATTTCCCCAGCCCTCCCCCTCCCCCCCCTTCAATCAACAACCACATAAGGCTGCGCACAGCTTATTTTCGACAGAATTTCTCGCAAATCTCCGTTCCTTACGTGCTTCTGCACTGCATCTATCGGGGCTGCAGGGGGGAAAGAGTTTTCACGTGCTCCTTCTGAGCATAAGAAAGAATGCGCGGAAAAGTGTGCGTGGGGAAAGTTGGAAAGGAAGGGCCAAAAGGGAAGGAGGGTGCGCATCGGCGGCATCTTTAGTGGTGGAGCACGTACTAACGACCGTACTGTGCATAAGCACGTAGGCCTTAGGCATCTATAGACGAAGGCGCAGTGCAGTAAATATAGGCTAGCTCGCTGGACACCCGACCCCTGTCTCTTCAGCTCGGGGAGGGCACGCGGCTGAGGGAAAAGCTGATATGTGGGTAGGACAGCAAGGTAGCAACAGCAGCTCGTTCGTTTCTCTGTGTTCTCGGCTTAAATGAGCAGCAGCAAGAGTACCAAGCACACACATGTGCTGGGTTGCGCGCACGCACTCGACAACTATACGCACGCACGCACGCACATGTGCTGGCTGTTGCACCCAAAGAGAAAGAGCTCTCGAGAGTATCCTCTCTTGCTCGTGCAGGCGTAGGCCTACTGTAGTTTACTAGATCGACTCGTATGTACTGCTTGTGTATTGACCGTACGCCTTCTATTTCTTCGTGCCCGCCCAGTCAGTCAGTCTGTCTGTCTGTCCTTGGCTCCTCGTCGATCGCAAGCTCGGGCACGGACACGGGCACGGGCACGCACGCGTGCTCCGCGTGCACACGCGCACGCACCCGTTGCTCTACCTTCTCGGACATTGTGTTTGCCCGCAGCAGTTGCGGATCCGGAGACGGCCAGGATCGAACCGGAGACTCAGGGTCCGCTCAGAACGCTGCTGCTCCGTACAGTGTGGTTGACGTGCAAGTCTTCGTATTTATTAAATACGATTAAAAAAATATTCTCTTGTCACCTGTCTGTGATAGTTTTGCTACCTTTTTTGTACCAGTGATTCCTGAATCGGATTTCTAGCACCCAAGGTATGTCTTGTCTATCTGGTTCCAAGCTCACGTTCTCCAAGGTGTTGAGGGTGAAGTTGCCGCCGATCCCACGTGGTGACTCCTTGTTGCCTTCGTGACGAAGAGAGAAAAGATGCAGCTTGATAACCCAGTGATTTATTTTATCAAGTTGCACACGCAGGCAACTGTGAAGTGAACCAAGGGTGAATCAAAGTGATTTTAAAGTGCCAGTGAGTAAAGTCTTTAACACAAGCACGTCTTCATAGAAGCATCCACAGTTTAGCTGGCGTTCATGGAAGACTTTTGAGTGATAAAGAAAGGCTGCGCTGTGACGGTGACAGTGGAGTAGGATAAGGCAGCGGGCGGTTGCGGCTGCGGGGGCGGCAGCGGCGGCCACGACGGCGTCGACGACGACGAGGACACACACACGCACCAAAAAACTGTCATTGTCTTTGACCGCTCCGCTCTCGCCTCCACCGGCTCTCAGCCCCGCCATTCGCCGTTCGCATGTCCTCGCGGCTGCTGCTGCTGCTGCTGCTGCGGCCGCTCCTCGCCACTGCCGTTGCTGCTGTTGTCGCTGTTGTTGGTGCTGCCGCTGCTGCGACCGTGAACCTGGCGGACGACGGACGGACCGACAGCGGCGGCCGCGGCGGCAGCGGCAACAACGAGGAGAGAGAAAGCACAGTGATCAAGATTCCAAAATAAACAGTCTTCTTCTACTCTCTCTTTCTCTTTAGGCCAGGAGCAGCTTTCGCTAAGAAGAAGAAAAAACATCATGGCAGCGCCGTTTGTCCTCAAATGACAATTAAAGCGATCGCGCAGATGTTGTTCGTAAGAGTTCGCTCTCAAACAGAGTTCTGCTAGGAAAAAAAAATAGTTTTCTCAGGGTTGATAGTGAGTCAAAACACGCATGAGTAAAAGAGCCAAATCCCCAAGGTGTTCTGCATACCTGGACAGAAAGCATGGGGATCATCGAATGGGGCTTAGCTTTCTCATCCCGTAATCCTCGGGGTGGGTCGGGGGTAGCCGGAAAAGGCAGGGGGGGGGGGGGGGGGACGGGGTCAAGAATGTCAAACCACCCGAGACAAGACGAGAAGTTGCGTGTCCTCGTGCGTCCACAGGGTGATCCCGGCCTTGTCGATCTTGGCTTTTTGCTCGACGTCCGTGTATTGAAGAAACGTTTCCAGTCGTGTGTCTTGTTAAGCTTGGACGCCTGTGGGTGGGCCCGCCACATATTTACAAATCTTTCCTCTTCTCCTCTTTCCAGGCTGCCTTTTTTTTTCAAAACTTACCTCGGGCGATGTTTTTCCAGACTCACGTCCGTTATTTGCTCAACAACTTGGAAGCACTTTGCGGGTGAGGCGACAGCTCTGAAGGGGGGGGCGAGGTCGAAGTAACTCGGCCCATATTAGCATCTATTAGGACAAATTAGACTGTTGTTTAACTTGGGGACTTCGACTCCCTTTTGTTGGTCTTGTATCGCTTCTTCACTCCATACCCATTGAGCAAACACGCGACATCTGAAAGCATCATTCTGTCGTGAAGTCAGAATTGACTTTTTTTTCTTAGTTGCCGGCCTGCATTGCTGCCTGAACACTGCATAAAAGCATGTGTATATTCACACATATGAAAGTGTCTTGAGGATCACTCCGCACCCTTTCTGTCCTACTCTGACCCCGCACAGTCTTTCTGTGGTCTTCGTCACTTTTTTACCTCCTTTCCTTTGTCGCGGCCTTACATTTACCTTCGTAGTCGTATGAGTGGATTCTTCACCTCAGCGTAAAAGCTCACGCATGTTCAAATGTGCGTGTAGGTGTGCGCGTGTGAGAGAGAGAGACGAGGCAGAGAAAGGGGGAGGCAGGCAGAATAACCTGAAGGATCACCTAATGTCAGGAGAGTCAGTCCGGCAGATTTATTTCTCTCATCGCAGAGGTTAGTCCGGCGGATTTAGTTAACTCTTTCCTCCTGTCTAAGCAAAAAAGCAAAAAACCACACACAAACACACAACCGGAGTAAGTAATGATTGTCTGCACACAAGGACGATTAGGGTTAGTTGGAAAGTATGTTTTAAGTTGACTGAGTAAGCATCATACGTACAAACTGACACACAGCAGCAGAAACTTCGGCGCCAAGCACATTCCGTCCAGCTCCAGCATGACGCGCTCTTAGTACTGTAGCTGCTACCTCGATAGTGTTGTCTGCAAACAGGGCGGCTACTTCAAGGAGGAAAAAAAAGCCCACGCATGTATTCACCACATAGAGAGAGCGACATAAATCCTCGTAACTGTTATCAATCATCGGGTCCAACATCGCTTTCTTGTGTCGTGTCCCGCTCTGAACACAGTTCGTATAAAATGTGTTCGTCTTTTTTTTTTTTTTTAAAAAAAAAGCGCTACTCTCTGTACAGTAGTTGCAGAAAAAAACCTTCAGTTGTCTGATCAGAGCCACATGCATGCACATTCGAATACTTTGTCTCTCTTGGCACGACAAGGACGATTGCTGTTACGTCAGAGTTGCAGTACTACAGTACGGGAGCAATGTAGTAGCAATCACCGTTCCAAGCTCGGAGCGAGGTAAGCGTTCTGTCAGTGATTTCTCAGCTATGACCTCATTGTGTACGCTGCTCTGTCCACGGCGATGCGAGTACTACACGTACTACATATGTACTTGCTGTAGTACAAAAAAAGTGAGCACTTACTCAGGCCCCTCTGTACTCTCTGTGTTGAGAAGAAAGATCTGTTGGCTACGACGCCAGAACCTTGGTCCTTGACTGGCCTGCACAAGCGTTTAATCATTGACTCAAAAAGTCTTTTCTCAAGTATCTTTGACTGCATTTTGCTTCCTTCGGGGCTCTTTCATCTGCTGATGTCAAAATTCCTGGCTGGCTCTAGCTCACTTGTGAACGACACCAGGCTTGACCAGCACCAGCCAGACATTTTGAGTCAGCATGAAAACGCCCTGCAGAAGTCTTCTGTGCGTTGACAGCATAACTGACTCACCATCAACCAGTACTGCATAACCGTATGTGAGACTGTTCAAAGGCGCGCCATCTGCATGTTTGAGAAAAGCACACGAGAACACAAGAACAATTTAGAGACGAGGCCAAGTTGCTGCCCACAGCTAGAGCCTTTGGTGTTGTCTATCCTATGCAAAGATGACCATTTCCTACCAGCGTGATGTGGCTAGTTCCACTGCTGGTGGCTTCACCCGCCTGCTCTTCAAGTGGAAGGGCTCCCTCTACAAGCTCATCTACCGAGAGTTGGCCCTGTTCCTCTCGGCGTACATCATCCTCTCGCTCATTTACCGTCAGCTCCTCACTGACAATCAGAGGAAGTAAGGATGGGCGTTGTTCTAATCGTTGCTTCTTCTGCCAGTACCATTTGACGCCTGTACATAGCAAATAGTACGCGCATACGACGTAGAGGAGATAGCCGCAGTACCTCCTTGCGGCTGCTGTTGCTGTGGTTGCCTTTTTCTGCACCGTAGTGTAAATGGTACTTCTGTATGTACTCGCATAGTTATTCACAGTCACGTTTCCACCCACCTGTAGTTAGTGCATCCTCCGTCAATTACACCCGGAGTCCCGGTACGGACACATGTTGCTGCTTGGCTGTACCGCAGACAGCCCACAACGACACCCGAACACACTTGCAGACACATGAGATGACACTTCCGACTTATGTAAATAATTTTGTTCCGCCGGTGGTCAGAGTGTCACAATGGGCCTCCTAATTTTACATCATGAATATCGATATATTCTCTTTAAACACATGTATGGTGTGCGTTTCTAGCATTCATTTCTGGCTTGTCTGAGGTCACAGTGCCGAACGTGAGAAGTGTGTGCTACGGATTAGGTACTGGTGTACAGGAACTCGCACACTCTGTGCGTGTCCTCTGCTATCATAGGCTTATGGAATTGCGGTGAAAAAAAAATCAAACTGCGCTCTTTTTTATGCAGTGGAAATCGCCCAAGCCACTTGGTGTCCGTCGAGCCCAAAGCCATGTTATTTGTGCGATACATCACATAACACACTAACATCGATGTAATACAGATGTAACACATCAGAGGCACATTATACATGATATTCTTCCATGTGATACGTCAGCTCTTGTGTCCTTAGCCTGGATGAAAAAGGTTTTGATATTACGTAGAGGACAATAACGTTAATAGCGTTCATGTGTGCATGCATACAAACATACATGCATACACATATTCATATGAACGTGTTAAAAAAGACAACCCGAAATACCATGTGCTAAATCGGGTCAGAGCAGTGATTTTTGTTATCCAGACAACACAATGACTCAAGTCGATAACAGTCATGTCACTCATGCGGTATCGTCTCTTATCCGACTGTCGCTAAAGCGATTTCCACTTGTATGTTAATCTGCGAGGTGCTTGTTTGGTTTTTTTTTCTTTTGGACAAACTTCATCAGGGATCGCACGCTTGGAATTTTTTGAACAGTTGCGACCATTTTTGTAGTGATCAAACTGACACTCATTTAGGTGATTCTTATTGTCCTTACTGTCAATGCTGTACAGTTTATATCGACATTATTGAAATTGATCTCTAACCCCACGCTTTATAAAAGTTTTGCCTTCTTTCTTACATGCAGAAATTGTCGAAAGTGACCTGACAACAAGCTTTTTTTTCATCGCAGCATCACTGAGGGCCTGGTTTTTTTTCTTCGCCCTCTTATTTCTATCGGTGCCTTCTCGAACATAGATAGTTTAGTGTATGTAGATTAGACATCTCACGCACTTGGTCACTATCAACCCATGCATCGGTGTAGTGCAAAACATCAGACAAGTGTGAAAACGAAGCGCTTGAGCTGCTCATTCTGCACAACCACTTTTTTTAAGCACTCTCAAGCGCACGATTAAACAACAACACCCTTGGAGAGAGGGCGAACCAAGGAGATGGAAGGACTTGTGCTTCTATGAAGGGTTCGTGGATTGATCTTGCGTGACTTTTGACATCAACACCGCACAGACTGCTTGTGGAGACCTCTAAGTTTCCATAAGAATCTTGTAAGTAGAGGGATCGACCAAAGACTCATGTGTCCACTCGCGCTGCCGCCGCCAGCAGGATGACCATCTCGTATCAGCGCGATGTGGCGAGCTCCACCGCGGGTGGCTTCACGCGCATCCTCTTCAAGTGGAAGGGGTCGCTCTACAAGCTCATCTACAGAGAACTGTTGCTCTACCTATCTGCATACACTATTCTCTCGCTCATTTATAGGCAGCTTATGACGGAACACCAGAAGAAGTAAGGCGCTGGTGAAAGTGACCCGTGTAAAAAAAATGAGTTTGGGGTGATTTTGGCAAATTCTTTGTTTTGTGTGTCTGCCTTTTTTCATATTGAGACTCTTCAGTTGCTGCTTGAATGCCTGATGTTTTCCCTCACTGCCGCTACTACTAACCATCCATCGTGTCCTTGTCCAATGTCTAAGTACTCCACAAGTGTTCTCCACAAACCACTCTGAAAAGTTCGTGGAGCTTGAACACTTGTTTCATCCCCACAAAAGTAAGTCAGGAGAGCGCAGTTTAGCTGACCGAGGTATGGTGAGTACACAATTGGTCGTGGCCACGAAGTGAAACGTTCGTGGCAACTGCGTGAAAGCGCTTTTCCTGGCCATGATGAGCACACCCGAATGCTTATTTCACCACGGCTTAACGAAAAAGCACGTGTTCTATACCTCTGGCTCAGTAGAACGTCGACCCTTGCGAAAGTGTGAGCGGAGACAACAAAAGTTGATTTTCTTGCTGGGTGGGTGTTGGCATTGTGCTCGCAAAACATTCGCATTGGGCCACACGCCGACCGTTTTTGCGCACACCTTTTTTTTTGCGAATGCCTCTGACCTTCTTGGCAGCAAGCGTAGATGCTTTTGTTACGAGATTTATCGATCACGGCCTCCATGGGGAGGGAAAACTGGACAGCAAGCCTAATTGGCCGAGTGTGTGTAAAGGGTTACACACGATCGTGCGACTGTGCATAAGGTCAACTGCGGCAGCTTCAGTGGTTCACAGCTATTCCCGAGGCAAAAAGGCACGTGGCGGCTTCAGCCAAGTTGACGAAGATGACCGAAAAGAAAGTTTAGTTTGGTGCCCACTTCAAATGCTCGTGCTTGTCCACGAGGCTCGAGATGAGGTGAGACACGACGAACCAGTCGAGCCACACAGACACCACACGCATGATGAGTCACCCCGAGTACACGCGGAAGTCGTCTCTGTCTGCAAGGAGTCCATCCATGGTTGAGACTTATTTTAACCCATTTCTCCTTCAGATTGTTTGAATTGGTGGTGAAGTACTTTGACGCATTCCTCAACTTGATTCCTTTGTCGTTCGTGCTCGGTTTCTACGTGTCCTACGTGGCCACCAGGTGGTGGCAGCAGTTCTTGGCGATCCCCTGGCCAGACAAGTAAGTTGTCCTGATGCAGTCCCGCGAACAGTATGTGTGCATTACATTATTATTACGTGAGGTAATTCACGTCAGAATTTGTGCTGCACGTGCACTGTGGTGCAGAGACGACTTGATTTCTATGAGCGGTGTGATATGCGAGACTTTTTCTTCCATAATGCTACAACAGTGTGTGACACAGGGAAACATCCTACTGTACTTACAGTACCGTGTCGTGTGCAGCAACGCTTATATCCACTGTGAGTGGACGAGGCTGTCACTGTCATACCATGCGATCAAATTTCAGATTGTTTCATTCAATTGCTTGCTTCGTTGATGGCTTCGACGAAGAGTCTCGAATGTTGCGTCGATCACTGATGCGCTACATGAACTTGGCCCTGATCCTGGTGCTCAGGTCCATCTCGTCGGCCGTCAAGCAACGATTCCCCACTCTGGAGCATGTCGTAGAAGCAGGTGAGCAGAGGAACCACTGATATTGGTCAACTACCATCATCAGTCTGTCGGTTTGTCTGTTCGTCTGTCAGGCGGTCAATAGGTCTGTTCATACTTTCCTGTCTGAAAGAAACCTTCCCCCGTCATTTGCCAGAGGTAATTTTAGTAGATTTTTTGATAGCTTTCTCGTACCCAAAACAAAATTGCAGCCGAGCAAGGAGTGGAAGAAAATTTATCATTTGTTTTTGCTGCTACGTCATATCTTAGGAGTGTAGAAAGGCTGTCCGGTGTCAAAACAACTTTTTCACCAATGCATCCCCCACCCACCCATTATTTATGAGCAAATCTCAAGTGCATAATAAAGGGCATAACGGATTTCGTTTCCTCAGGTTTCATGACTAATCAGGAGAAAGAGTTGTTCCTGGCTGTGCCGTCCAACGAATTCAACACCTACTGGATTCCTTGCACGTGGTTCGTCTACCGGCTGCAAGAGGCTTCCAAGAAGGGCAAGCTTATCAACAACTACGCCATAGAGACGCTCATGAGGGTAGGGAGCAGCCAAGTTGCCACACAGAACCTTTCCACACCATCCATCTACTTTTCAGGAATTCTGCGAGTTCAGGGCTAAGTGTGGGCTGCTCTGGTGCTACGACTGGGTGTCCATACCCATGGTCTACACCCAGGTCTCGACATGTTCTTCACTTACCTGTCTATTTTGCCCGCCACGCAGAATGACAAAATCTGCTCAATTGTTGACTAGGTGGTGACGCTGGCCACGTACGTGTTCTTCATCTTCACTGTGATCGGCCGTCAGAAAGTGGACAACATCGTGGATACCAAGGGATTCATGCGGAGCGGCAGGATGCCCATGGATATCGACCTCTACATTCCCATTTTCACCGTACTGCAGTTCTTCTTCTACATGGGTTTGCTGAAGGTAAGAAAGTGTTCCGATGCGTCAGCGTACCTCCCGAGGACAAGCCAGCGAATTTGCTCCCATCAGGTCGCCGAGCAGCTGATCAACCCCTTCGGCGACGACGACGAGGACTTCGAGCTCAACTGGCTGGTGGACCGCCACATGAAGGCAGGCTGAATGCGGCAAAGTACGCCATAACAGCGCCTTCAACGCTGTCTTACTTGACCTCTGCAGGCCTCCTTCCTCGGCTGTGATATCCTGATGGACCCGGACCGCATCCCACCCCTGGTGAAGGATTACTACTGGGACAAGCAGAACTGTCCCATTCCTTACACCGAGGCGTCCATGCACTTCAAGAGGAAGACGTACAAGGGCTCGGCAGACGATATGATGTAATTAGGCCAACAGCTCAACCTTTAAACCTGCTCGCCAAAGCTCCCGCACAAGTCCTCTCCCTATGATATCGAGCAAAATCCTTCTTCCATAAAACTGTTTCCGAGTGCAAACTTTTCTTTGTTAAATTCCATCTTCCTGTCACTGATCCTAAAACTTTGATGCTTGCCTACCACAGTGCGCTGCACCACGGTGCGGTGTCAGGTGTGGTGTGGTAGTCAACAGTAGCATAGTTTGGTACACACTCTACGGTACCGTGGTACCGATACCGTTGGTGGACGTGCTGTACAAGGCGGTACGCGCCAACTACCAAATGTAAATACTCATAACTGCCTTCTGTTGACCTTTGCAGTTCCATTTGCCGTGTAATGTGGTTTGTATACAGTCTTCGTAGAAGTAACCTCAACTTTAGCACAGTAGCCAAGAGTAAAAGAAAGCTGGTTGAACTTTATTTAATGCAGCGTCCTCCCACTCCTGACTATCCTTCCCTCAACAACTCTCCGAGTTTGCCGAGATTCCATCCACAACGCCGAGAAAAATCTCGTTCTTAGTCTTCTGCTGCACTGCGCTTGTTGGTGTAATTAACACACTTTTTACTTTGTCTATTTAAATAGTATTTGCCCTTTCAGTGTAGCTCAAGGACTGTGATAGTACCGGTACTCCTATTGTAGCGAGCTAACGTAGTGTACTCACGGGAATTCTTTTAGCAATTCCTGCAAGAAAGTTGCCGTAGAGAACTTTCCACCACCTTTCATTTAACTTACAGATCCTTAACACCGTCGTGAAATTTGTTACATTCATTTGAACACAAGTAACACCCGTTCATGAGTCATCATTTAATGCGTCAAACCGCTTTAGTACGTCAAAGAGGCTGGGTCTTTTTGGCTCCAAGTCATCTTCATTGCTAATAAGGTCACTCCGCTTAACGGAGCACAACTGCTTGGTCCCAAGGGTGACGCATTGACGAGAGTTCACTGTTTTACGCACTCGTGCAACTTCTGGAAGACGAATCAGCAACCGAGACAGCTGAGACACCACGTTGCCACTTCAGTTGCACATAACACCTACGAAACAAACCAGGCACATGCGTACACTATGAACACCTGCATATTTGTTGCATACTTGTATACATTCACAGATCTGATGGCGTGGAAGTAACTTTAAGGACGTTCAATCGCTGTAATTTCGCTTGTGTTGTGGCCTTGACTTGGTGCATCAACTCTTCTCGTCAGACATAGGCAATTCAATGCTACAAAGCTATCCTAAAGCAGTATTGACCTATTTATTCCTGTATAAGTTGCGTGCACGAATCAGCCATTTGACAAGCTTTAAGAGTTGGTGAGAAGTTAGTAGCGTAATGAAAGCAGAATTATTCCTCAGTTTTTGAAATTCGTATGGCAAAGTCTGTTTACAAGTCTACTACTACTCTGTGTGACTGGGATTGTCATTGGCCAATTCATTGGCTTGTCAGAAGCCTGAGTGCCAATGGTTTCATAACCATTGGCACTTTTGGTCTTATATCCTGTTAAAATTTTGGTTGTCTTTGCTCATCTGACTCAAAGGAAAGAGTTACCACCCACTTTTTCACACATCTTAACAAAACCATGAATAGGAAATGTGAGACACTACTTTTTGACATCTCTGTAGTATACACTGTGGGGGGGCGGAGTAAAGCTTGATGATACGAGATCAACATGGGCAGTATTGTAAAGACCCATTTCCAAAGTACATGAATGCAGTTTCCAGACTTTTTGTTCCTTTATTCTTCACCAGAAGTGTCACTTGCTTCGAATCGAACGACTGGCACCTTTAGCTTCCCCTCATAGTAGCGTATTTAATGAATTCCAGGTTGGGGCTCAGACTCCTTTTATGCCCATGCAGTACATGAACCTTGTCAGAGTCATGACCTTCAGCTGTGACTTCAACTTTTGCAGCGTTCCCGAAAGCAAGCAGCACATGGTTCTACCAGAGATAGAGGAAGAGGAG
>JAAUXU010057438.1_pt1 | contig 36197 bp, 31 predicted proteins | sample 7278151 | NCBI WGS metagenome assembly JAAUXU01 (sample SAMN14350113, study PRJNA611818) | marine sediment metagenome | isolation source: surface marine sediment (1.8m) | place: French Polynesia: Moorea | collected 2018-08 | reverse complement strand
GGGGCAGGAGTCCCCCAGAAAATTTCAGCCACTTTCACTTTCATTTGGTGGTCAAAAACATCAAAATTCAGTTGCATCCGGCACTGGGGTCATATCAACTAATGACATTGTAAGTGCTCTGGTGCCTTAACAAACAGTCAAAACTGACCTTGTGCACTAAATGTTACATCCCAGTGTCTCAATAATCAATTACATGTCAAAATTTCACTTGGAAACATCCCCAGTCACCACCTGACAGCGATATGTACTAGGCAACATTATTTACGCCCAGCACTGTTCTTTTGGAGGCAAGTATATCTTTTTACCAAAATGAACACCCGCATCACCGCAGCCATTGTTTGTGTCTCCTCCCAAACAGTCTACCGTTCTGGCGGAGAGTAGCTTTACACTTTGATAGTTCAACTTTAGGCTTCTATTGTTATGGACCTGGACATTGGGAGTAAAAAAAACAACACCAAAAGCGTATGCTATGCCTGTGTATTAAGCTGAAACATATTATAAATCTCCTTCAGCGAGCCACATATGTTAAAAGATTCCCATTGAATGTATTCGAGTCAAATGAAATGAAGAACTAGCGTATTTTCACGACTATACGGCGCACCTGAAATCCTCTAATGTTCTCAAAAATGGTCAGTGCGCCTTTCAATCGGGTGCACCTCGTGTTTGAAAATAGGATAAAAAATTATGTGTGTTTCGACTGAACACTTGAGAGTTGTTTTTACATTCATCCTCCTGTTTATGCTTCAAAAATCGCTCCTTTCGCTTCAATGCAGGGTATCCTTAGACATGAGGTACCAATGCTCTGAGGCCTTCAGGGAATCCACATTGGAGATAGAGTAACTCGAGCTGCTTGCTCTAGGTGCGGCCAGACATTGTCATCCAGGGTATTCAGGTTAGGAGAGTTTGGGGGCCAAAAGTCCTTCGACCAGAATCCCTCAGATCCCAGTTTCCTCCTCAGGTGATTTTGGATCACACCACAGGTGTGGCGAGGTGCACCATCCTGAGTCCAAAAGCCACTTTCTATGACCATAAGTTCTATCCAGAATGGGGAAGACATGATATGCCCGAATGGATGCGTGCTTTTCCGGGGTCCCTGTGATCCAGATGGGGGGCAAGTATTACCATCCGATCGGACAATCCCCATCATCACAGCCTCGGCTAGATTCCTTTTGGGGCTATACTCTTCCTTTCTGACTTGTCAACATACTTACGGGTCTTTGTCCCCAGGAAAACGAACACTAGCGAGATCAGATCGGGACGAAATTGAATGCTTATCATGCAGTCGAAACCTGACCTTTGGAAATGAGTTAAGACCCTAACAAACCACCCAATTGAGCTGAATAAGACGACGAAACAGTTTCAGACAATTGTTCTTACTATTATGCGGGAATCTGGGGGTGTCAAAGATTTCCTTCAATTCGTCTTGACACTTCTTCTTTCAGTGTCACTGCCCCATTGACCTTGGTTTTCCCGACTTTTGATGGTCCTTGAAGCCTCCAGTTTCTTCAAAACGCTTCTTGGTGTCAAACACAGTAGGACGGGATGCATTAAATCGCTGTGCGACAGAAGAATCCGAGATTCAAGGCCTCAAGGTGCAAGAAAATTTTTTGCGCAAATCTTTTATCCAGAACATCTCAAAAATGGTAGGACCACCAGCTAACTACAGCATAAAAAAATAGGGTTGCAATACGCCCTAGCTTTGATTTGTGGGGTGTTACAGTTCTGTCAGACAAAATTTAAGACAGAGTACATACAACATATGTGAAGCCACTTTCCTCCAGTCCGGTGCAACACCAGGAAGGCCGAGGCATTAGAGCAATTTGGAGCGCAGGGCCTGCTCCATCAGCGACAGAAGTATCAAAGACATGAAGATGGAAGTAGCAGCATTGTAGTATGTGTTTTCACTTGTGTGCGCGCATGCGCAGGAAGAGAGAGTTTCAAGCGTTACGTTACATGTATATTCGTTTTGCTAATTGTACCCTTTTTTAGTAGATCTTTGTTCTATGTCCGTGCATATAGTCTGTATCTATGGCTCATGTTCCGTTTCCCATAGCTCGGTGTGATTAGTGTGATAAGGATTGGCCAGAAAGTTCTGGCGAGCCAGTAGAAGCGAGCTCATGTGAGCTCTCTCTTTCTCCCTTCTCCAAGTTACAGAAATTACAGTGTTATTTGAACTACCGAGATCCAAACCATACTCTCTTTTCCATATAGTAATTTTAAGTTTAGATTTAAGATTAAATCACTCCATACTCCGTACTCGGGCTCAGCAGCACGCAACCTAAAGATACGCGAGTGTACTTTGCTTTGGGTAAAGGCAGTTTGTCCTAGTCGCTCAAGTAGAAGTTATTTCGTAAGGACACCACTTGCTCGTTTTTTATTTGTTTTCACATTCACAAGTCCTACCCCACGAAAATGCTCTGAGTAGGTCTGATAGGAAACAAAACATGCTTTCTATCGATGTCAATATTGTTTTTCATGATGCTGAAATAATAGAACTATGTGCGTTGTCATCCAAGGGAAGCTAATCCTGCCGCACCCTGTCTGTACAGGACTGAACTTATCCAGCGGTACACATAAATAAAACATAAATAACGCGGAAACTGCGGAGCAATAACTTTTCAAATTCATGGAACGATGAGTCGCGTGCGTCTGCAATGTTCCCGCAAAGTTCCGTTAAGTTTTGACTGATGAGAAAAGATTTTCTGTTAAAAAGGTGAGTAAGGAAGAAAAATTTTGAGGCGTCTCTCAAGCGGCATCGGCCCGCTGGCCGTCTTCAAGGAGCTCGGATGCAACCGCGCCACGGAGGACCGCACCAGAGAGTTATTCAATGCCACTGGGAGTATCAAGAAGAGTAAATAGTTTAGGTTTACACAGCACAATGTACATAGTAGAGGCGGGCAAGAGGATTTGACTTTGTGCCGCGTACCCTGTACTGTACATGACCCTGTATTGGGCCAATATCATTTTAGAACACACCTTTGATTTTTTGTTATATTCCACAAACGTCGTCGCCAGACCTTTCGTTGCTCCTGCATCAGGTTAGATCTTACGCTCTCAATACGTGTGTCACTAGAAGATATCAGCCCTGTGTATATTATAAACACCCACACGCCTACACCTATCCACTAATCCCCACTCAAAGAGAGAAGACGCGTGTATGTTTGGGTGGCTTCTTGAAGGATTGGGCGGGAAATCTTACTCGAAAGTTTGCTGACCTCATCGGTGATTTGATTCTCCTACCGTGTGAGTCATCAAAATGTCTGGCAGTGGCAACAGGACAAAAGGGTGTAACAAGGAGTGGGCGGGTAGGTCAAGAAGGGGAGAACGAGGAGGGAGGGGGGACGTGCGGGAGGCGTGCCACATGTCTCGACAGGGCAGGAAGAGGAGTAATGGAGTCGCAAGAAAAGTGGAAGTCATCAAGAAGAGTACATCAGACATTTTTTGGTGCGATCCCTTGTTTGCCACAGCTTTTTCTCCGCCACTTTGTCATACAAAAGTTTTTCCCACTTGTGGAAAAATAAGGTGTTTTCCATCAGCTGAAAAGCCAACTATTGAGAAGGACCCGAACGGCATCATTTTTTTGCTGCTACATATGACATTTCAATAAAGAGAGTTCAAAAATGTAGCATCTTTTTCGCGTTCATTTCAGCACAAACATTGTAACGTTATTATGCTGTGTTGGAAACCAAATCGGCTTTATTCTTTCCACTTTATCAACATCGACCTACAGAAGAACTCCATATATACACTTGGACCGTACGTAACAACTTTAGAGAGCAGTGTAACATTTGAAGGCATCATTTTGCCAAGCTGAAAGTGGTCATCACTGTCGGCTGCCAACATGACCTGGACAGAGCTGACGCTGGGGTTGCGCTTGACCTCCTCTCCATGTGCCCTCCCCCTACCGACCCATCAAACTTCACGTATACATTTTACAGAATAATCTAACATGCTTAAGCTCTATTTTGTGAAGCTTCAGCCTTCCAAAATGGTCACTGTTGGCTGCCAACATGGCCAGGACGGAGCTGACAAAGGGGATGCAATTGACATCCTCTCCCAGACTGAGTTCAGGTGTGAGTAAAAGGTCATGGAGCACTTCTCCTGCTCCATGGTTGAATTCGTCGTCCAGAATAGCTGCAGCAAAGAACGTCTTTTCTGCTTAAAATTTCGGGAAAGCAAGAAATGACTTCAAGAAATGTTGGAGCTGCCACGAAGAAAAATGTTCCCAGATTAGTACAGCCATTCGTTGAGACGCATTTTCAACAGTGGGTCAACAAACTATGGTGTAAAAAATTATTGCTATAGATAATAATCCTCCATTTTCTTACTTAGCTTTGCGGAACCACCAGCAAGTGAGAAACGGATTCAGCCAGGTAATATAGGAAGTAGGATCTGACCTTTAGTCTTCTTTAAGTTGCTGGAGTTGGTTTAAGTGCACTTCTTCACCTGGTTAATATAGATGTGCAGTGACTTCATCTCTCTGACAGGCCCAGACTATTGTTTTCCCTTTTTCCCCCTTGTTTCCTCTTGCTTTACTTCGTACCTTAATCTTTCAAACGATATAGGGGTAAAGCGAAATTGTTCTTTGTACCACTATACATTGCAGGGAAGGGAAAGGCAGTCCTCGTCCTCTGGCACCACACGGTTAACTCCAGGATCATGTGCGGGAAGGTCAACAAAAGAAGAAGATGGAAAAGATGAAGACGGGGAACAAGAAGATGGAGAAAAAGAAGATGAACAAGAAGACGGAGAAGAGTATGAGGGAAAAGAAGAAGCAAACAACTAAGAGATTCGGGTAAATTGAGGAGATTTACGTGATTTGCACTTGAAGAGAAGCAACTTGAATCCTTTGAAAGTGGTGTCATCAACGAAGACAGCATAAGTTCTTCTGTGGTATCAGTAAACACTGCGCAGTCCTTTTTAGTGGGTACGTAAAGAAGTGATTTTTTTGTAAGTGTTGCATATGCATCTATGAGTCGTGCTTCGGACAAAAAGTTACATTCGAACAAATGTGAGCCAACAATTTGCTTCATTTCCTGACAACCATATCACAAGTTGCGCGGACAAAGTTGCAAAATCTATTTAATGGCCTGAGTAGTCAAACTGGCAATCATCTGTCTGGTCCTCGTGTACAGGAAGAAGCTCCTGGCCACCTCAAGATAACAAAAAGTTACTTGCATTTACCCATAATTTGCTAAATAAGCGATATTTTGGGTAAACGTCATGAAAAGATAAAAGGATTCAAGCAGGTTTCAAGCAAAAACTTTTCCTCTCCTGAGGTGTACTGATGTTAAAAAAACGATGTTTTGTTAACCTCTTCAACTTCATGAAGATGAACAAAGCCAAGAGAATCTTGGAGCTTCAAAGCCCCGCACCAAAGTACGTGGTGGACCACTGAAATGGTCAAAACAACGCGAGTGGAGAGATAAAAGTAACTATCTACCGGGTGTTCCAGCAAAATGGGCCGCTGACTATCGGCGATCCCTTCTCCACCAAAGGGACTATAACTTCATTGTGCAAATCAGGGCCAAAGAGGTGGCATCAGCATTGTCTGGAGACATTTTGCCGCAACACCCAGTAGATTGCAGCTGACTTGAGTTGCTACTTGCATCATACCATGATATGTTCTGCATATGAGGTGCGTCAAAGTTACGAGCATCTTTAACGAGTGTTTTAATTGAGACTTTGTGTTGCAAAGTTTCAAGGTTTTGACGTCGCTGAAATGAAATACTGCATTCAGGATAATTGTGCAAAAGTTCACCTGAAAATTGTCACTATTTAAAAAGTAAGTTACAAGCCCAAATATAGCAGTGACAAGAACCAATGAACGTTCCAATAATTTATATCAGCCTTTTTTAGCTCTTTCTTTTTACCACTTCTTTGTGTATTCTGTCCAAAACTCTGAAGTGACATTTTTCACCTGATTTGTGTTCGCGCATGCGCACACAAAGTGAGAGCTAGCGTTGGTGGCTATTGTATTGTATTTTGTGTGTTCTATTGTACTCTGTGTGTCCTGTTCTTTGTACTGTACTGTGTACTGTTCTGCGTTACCTTGGTCCGTAAGGCGTAGCTTACGATACTGGAAAATCCTTTTGTTGGTTGATTCGTGTGAACTGGCTGGATAGAGCTCGTGTACTATAGGTGAAGCTGAAGCTTCGTCCGTCCACTCGTTCTCTGTACTTACCCCGTGACGGAAGCCATCTTGGGGACTGTGTAAGGCTAATTTCAAGCTCTCCACCCTTTCTACTATAGATTACACTCATCGTCACTCAGTACTCATCCATTCGTGTTACTCTCATCATTCAGTTCTCCAGTTCTAAGCTTACTTTTAAGGTACTCGCTCTCCTCTTCTCGAGGTCAGTGGCACGAACTGACAGGAAACGGAAGTAGCCTTAGCTTAAGGTTAAAGCATTTTTGTTCCGGTCTCTTCTGTGGCATTCGTACTCTGCGTAGGAACACCTGAAGTGTCGCCGGAACATTCTGAAATGACTAAGTTCACTTTCGAAGCTGGGCAAAATGCAGCAACGTGTGTGTACGCAGAAAAAGATTACCTTTCATATGGAAAAAGGTCATGTCAGCGTCATGATTTATAACGGTTCATGCCTGGAAAAATTGCTGCAGAGTCAGTACCTGGTGTGTAGTCTGCACCTGAGATCGGTCTCTAGCTCACCACGTGTCGACACCAAGCAAGATGATCAACTTCATATCAGCCAATTCTGATGCTGGAGCGCTCATGCAGCGCTGATCTGTAGGGGACTAATTTTGAACATAGTTCCTTGACGAGATTGGCCAAAATTTCTGTGGAGAGGGTGTGTGTGCGCCCTCAGACCCCCGCCCCCTTTCGCGGGGGGACGCGCTCCGACCCTCCTCCATGCACCTTCCACGCTGAAAGAAGTGCCTTGCCTGCCATGCACTGCTTTGGTCCCAGGGAGTGCTGGCTTCGAGCACGATGCAGGTGAAGACACGTGACAACAAAGTGCCAAACGTACTTTTGGCACTGTCCTACCTCTACTTTATAACCTGGATGTTGCTCGTGCAACACAGGGTTGCCTCATTCTTAATCTGACTTAAGCTATGCACTAAAATATGCCAAGGGCGTAAAGTATGTAAGGCATGCAATAAGTGATCAAAATTGTCGTCATGTAGAAGGTATGCAAAAGCACATGCAATTGAATACTTGCCAAGCTCTAGTTATGCACCACACTGCGTCTACAGGGTTGCTGTGATAAATCTCACAAAAGTATAAATAGTAGAATACATGCATAATCAAGACAGGTATGGTTTGTACATAAAAACAGGCGCCATTGCTTTATGCGACGATCATCAATTGAAAAATATTTTTTTCCATGCATACCCCAGAATTTCCTGTAGGTGAAGCTGAAAAATGTCCAAATGCTATGTCGGTGACCCTGCATGCCGACAGTGAGCGCCAAATGTTCGGACTTGAATGGAACAATAGGACGGACTGGCAAGATGTTGGCGCAGAAGGTGTCTTTCTGTTGTGATGTTGGTGAAGAACCGCACTCAAATTAAGAGTGCGGTTGTTGACTACCGCAATTTTGCAGGTCATCTCCTGACCGTGGGAAGTCATTTGCTTGGCCTGCTTTGCTGTGATGCAGGAGGCGACTTTCTCTGCCGCACCTCTGACAGCTCACACGTTGAGAATCCCCTTTTCCTCCAAATTTTGAACAAGCATCCTCCACCACATGGGTCAAGCCCTCTAAGCCTCATGGAGAAATTTTGAGAAAATGAAGCAAAATGAAGTATTGCAGGTCAACACAAGGTCTTTTCACAGGAAATCTGACCAAGTTGGCGCCAAAACCATCAAATTGAGCGGCGTCGAATGGTAGCTAGGTTTTAGCTATCAATCGCAATACTTAAAGTCATCAAAAGCCTCCTCACAACCGTGCAACCTGCAGGGAAATCCTTCTACCGGGTGCAATTTCGCATAATTGCCCTCGAAGAATAAGAAATCATGGTTACGCGACACCTCTCAGTAAGAATGAATAAGATGTCATGGGATACGGACTGAGAAAGGTTAACCTCTGTCTATTATTTGGTGAGCCTTTCAGAGCTCTTCGCACCGTGCTGCACTTCGCGCCCTGAACTGGAATATGTATTAGAGCATATTTACAGTTAAGCTGGAAATTATTCCAGAATGCTGACATTTTCCTTGCTTCATCAATTTTTTCCACTAAATTGACACCAGGTAGAGAAGCAGAGAGGCTTCCCCTACAAAACTCCAGCGGAGCTAGTTTGCAGGATGCGTAAGCCAAATCGCCCGGTTCTTTTTGAAGAAGAAGAACATCAGCAATCGAATGATCTTCAACACATTGCAATAAAAACGACAGCAGGGACCTCAAAATGAGCTCCGAAGAGGACGAGAGTTGAACCGTACGTGCCAGACTCCTTGACACCCTGAAGAAACGCGCCCTCCCCGGGATCAACAGCACCTTGGGGGATGACAAGTATGTGCTTCAGCGCGATGGTGCCCCCTGCCACACTGCCAAGATCTTTCAGAAGTGGAAGGTCATGTCCGAGGGCAACATCATCAAGCCCCGCCGCGGGTTTGGCTGCAGTGTTCAGGCCTATGTCGATGCAGATGGAGACTAGTTGAAAAAGGTATTTTCACCGTTCGGGTGAACAATTGTACAACAGCAGAAACCGCTTATAAGAACATTATCCGTTCTCGGCCAAAACGTTCTCATAAGCGGCCTGACCTTGTTCATAAGAATTAACAGCATAAGAAGCATACCCATGTAATTGTGTAATTGGAGCCTTGAAACAAGGCTCATATAGTTCCACTCATAGAGTCATTTTCCCTTGAGAGTGAAGGAATTATTCAGGTTTCTACTGTTTTTATGCAATTTTGAACTAAAATCGTTCTTATAAGCAGCTTAGAGTGTTCTCATAGGCAGTGAAATTCACTACATAAAGTTAGTTCATTTTGATTCCGTTCCTGAAAAATATAAGCGGATTGTTCTTATATCCAGTGTTCTAATTAACGGCTTCTACTGTATGAAGTTTCAGGTGATTTAGTCTTTAAACAGCCCAGTTCTTGATGAAGTGGTACCTGGCGATCGTACACAGGCAATTTGGCTCACGCACCCTGTATTTCAGAATCTTACAAAGTGATATTAACGTCAATGGGCAGCAAATATTGTTTGTTGTCAGAAAGTTTTGTTTGAAATTCCTCTGCTTTTGATATGACGTGAAAAAGCAAATAGAAGTCAACTTTATCCAGGCATGACCTGGCTGAACGGTGCAACCCAAAGAGTTGAATCAGTTGCCCTCTGGTTTTCCGGTAAAAGAAACACAAAACTGAAGCGGCTGCCAGTCCTGACATTTTTAAAGACTTTTTAACATTGATTGCTTTTTTAAATTACCCCAAAATCCTATACCGGTGTAATAGTTTTGAATCAGTGCTTTCTGTTGGTGATGCTTTTTATGAACTTAAATGCGTGTACTTTCTATAGAAAAGTCCAGCTATTATATGCAATAACTCAGCATCAGCCAGTGTTTCCAACAGCGTTCATCACATGGATAAATTGGTTTTTTAAACAAAACTTTACAGCGTAGGAAGTTTAAAGTGTGGACGTTGTGTTCAGCATGCTGCAAGTTGTCTTGATGCAAGCATCGCTTAGCGACTGTCGAAGAGAAGCCAAGTATTCTTCACCCTATACACAGTTGTTCCTCCTACGTATAACGAACACTCGTATAATGACGAAATTCGCGAAAAAAGAATATGTAGGTTCTGGCACCATTTCCGTCTCAATTTCTCACATGAAACAGACGGCTTTTTCTGAGGTCAGCCCCCTTTGTGTCACTTTGCACCCCAAAGATTCACTTATTAACACCAAGCGAAGAATCTGATGTTCTGTTATTTTACACTTATTTTCATTTTTGTCCAACATGACTTTTGTCAGGGGTACCTACCTTCCTTAGCAAGCATAGAATATGGGCACTCGTAATAACCTTGTGCAACAATTTTGCATTGGGAACGTTTTCTCCGGGAAACTTTGTGTTTCGCGTGAAGACGGAATGCCTGTCTGCTCTGTACTGCTTTGCCCTGACTGCAATCTGCACACACTGTAGACAGATGCTAGATGAGGAAGGAGCGAGACATTTTCTAGTCATGGTTTTTCAGTCTGCTTTGGCCCTCCAGGATTTTTCTATGACTCTAAAGTGCAACCGACCAGGATCACCTGGACAAGTATATCTCAACACCATCCTGGAAGACCAGTGATGAATATCACTGCGACCATACCTTGATTGACTGAAATTATTTTCTCCAGGGCACTGGTCGGGGTCAGAGAACTGTATTAATCCAATGCCCGGCCCCGACCGCCACCCCACCCCCTCGGGTTACCAAGGCTCCGACTTAAGCTGTAAAATCCAAAATCGGGCGTACAGTGCCAATTGCCCACGTGGACATATACAGTGATTCTAACCCTGGCCGTAAGCACTTTCTGCTGAGTAAAATGGGCAGCACATGTTGCTCTGGGGATGGGGGATCTGCGCCTAAAGTTGGATCATTTACACACCACACATCAAGATCCAGGCGTGTGATCAACTTTGTGACAGTCCTTTTTGATGTTGGAGCACCCAAAGTTCGGAGGTCCCTAGAGGACACCAGGCCAAAATACCTTGTTTGTCACGTTTTACGGGTTGTTTTCTATGAAGTCGCAAAAATTGCACTGGTTATTGATGGCACTAACGTGTTCTGCATGAAATTGAAGTAAAGACATCGAATGCCAACATGTATTTTGTTCATGTCCATCCTTCACCTGTTCTTCTTTTCCCTGCAGCGAAAACAGTGCTCTGTCCACAGTGATGCTTGCAACACACTACACTTCATTCGCATGGGGCTTTTTGCATGCCCAGGCAGAGAATTTCGGCCGATTTCATTAGGAAAAAAACCTCCAAGAAGGTGAAAAATGAGACATTTTGGCACGGCGCCCTCTCGGGGCCTCCAAACTTTGGGCGCTCCAACATCAAAATGGGCTGACACAAAGTTGATGCGCTCCTGGATCTTGACGCTTGGTGTGAGAATGACCAACTTCAGTTTCGACACCAAGACCTGCCACTGCATCCAGTCCATTTTTCCCCCAATAAATTACTTACACGCACTGTTCCATTTTGAGAGAAATTTGCCTATAACCGACAGCTGTCCGTGATCCCTGGGGATAAGGATCACCCTGGGACGGCACACCAATACTGCAGCTGCTTTAATAACACTCTCTTTACAAATGGAGGAAGCTGGGGCGGCTGACACTTTTACTGCAGAGACACGCTGCCAATTTGCTAAATAAAATTTTGACTGTAAGCCCCTCATAGGGGAAGAGTTACGCGACTGGAGCCGCCCCTTCTCTGGGCCTTTTCCTAGCCTTACAGTAAATGGCGTGCATCAAAACAACAAGCATTTTGTTCTACCCCTCCGGACTCATTGTCTCGTCAGTACGATCCACCGGAGTGAATCTGATGAGACCTGTGAGGCCCAGAGGATCACACATAACTGTAATGCTGTAGAACGCACTAAGTCGCTCCCTTGCGAGTGCTGGGCACTCACATGCGATATGGACAAACTTCTCACGCCCCTCCCCACAGAACCTGCAACTCTGGTCTGAGGTCGCCCCCACCATTGCTCTATGGTAATTTAGGTAGTTATGGCCCGTAATTGCTTGAATGGCCCTATCTGGCGTGTTATGGTCAAGTCGGACAACTTGCTGACCAAGCATTCCAGGACACTTGATCCAGTGCTTGGTCTGGCTGCAGGTGGGGATGTCGCCCCACTGTTTGTACCACAGCTGATAGAAGAAATTTTGAATCATACCGAAGCTTGTGTATTTACGTGGAGGGCTGAAAATGAGAGTTACTGCTTATTTTTCATCAAACATTTCCATTGCATTCTTGAGGAAAGAAGGATATCGGTGAAAACAGGAGAAAATCATTTAAAAAAAGATTGCGACAAAAGCATCACAAAAGGCCACTCTCCTGCAGCGTGAAATGAGTCGCTAATGAAAACAGATTGTTTTTTAGCGAAGAAAGTGAATTATTTTCAGTGAAAAAATCTATTAGTTAAAGAAACTATATTTTTCTTTTGTAAGCTCCTCACACCCAGTAATTGTAACGAGATTTCCTTTGGAAGGAAAGTTTACCTACAGCTAAGAGCAGTCCATGATCCCCACGTGTGCTCGCGTTGATCTATGTGCCCCGGCAATATTTCTTTTTTTTTAGGTGCAGCATAAAAAGCAATGGTTGTTTCTCCATTCGTCCATGAAGCTTGGATCATTTCGTTGCATCAACTTAAGGATTTCAAGTGCCGTCCAAAAATGGACCACCCTGATCCTCATCTAGGTAGCACTAGTCTGTTTGTGGCTTTCAAGCTCACTTCAGTAGTAAACTTCCAATAATGCGACCTCTTGAAAAACAAGAGTGAGCCTGGGCTTTGAGTCGACCTTTTTCAGGTCACCCTGTTGCTCTCGTGCGGCTACCGATAAAAGTTACACACAAGTTCGGAAAATGACATCTCATTTGGGAGTTGAAATTGATGGCTGCCATTAGACGAGGAGAGAGAGAAGAGTCAGTTTAGAGCACAGAGAGTAGAGCTGCACAGGGTGGCTGTGGCTGTCCTGCTTCGAGAAAGGCTTGACGTAATCTTCTCCTGGTAGTGGAAACTTTAAATTGGCCTCAATATGCACATGCAGGTGCATACAGGGTGTGCCAGTCTCGTTGGCACAGGGTGGGTGGGAGGGAGCAGGGTTCAGAAATATTTTGTGACTGGCTGGATGCAGATGGACGTGCTCTTTAACGGTCAATGTCCTCGCGTGGCGGGCAGGATCAAAAGCAGGTACAACTGGGGAGTCTCGGTGACGACAAACATGAGCCACGCATACGCAGCTTCATCGATTTGCTGCCCACAAGGAGAAGAGGTCAAAATGTCTGTCAGCAACCCTGGAAACTGCCCTCAGTGGACCAGTGGGACATGTTAAACAAGCCATTTCGCACATTTCCAGGGTCAAAGGCGGGCACGCCACGGGAATCTAGAGAAATACAGTCTTGTCGAGTCATTTCTGCCGCTCATGACCATTCCCGTCGAGCTGATGCACCTTCTCCATGGTGATTCATGATGTGCACGATCAAGTGAAGGCCCAAAAAATGCGTCGATCTGTCATCCAGGTGAGACGTCCATCTTTACATCAACTTCTCGAGCATTGACTCAGGTCCCAGCTTCTCCTTGCAGTAACGCAGTTGTGTCCGTCCGCCAAAGCCTGGACGAGATGCACAAGGCCAAGAATGGCCTTGCGTCATTGAGGAAAAGGGCCTGATGGTAAAAATTTCGTTCCTGCTCTCTCCCTCTCTCTCTCTTGTCCTTCGTGAATAATTCAATCGAAATGCTCGACTGCCAACATCTACCGAGACACTAACGATTTATCTGTCTACTTTAAAAATTATGTACAAGTCAGCCTGCACTTAATGCTCGGGAAGTCTTATCTTTCTTCGCGATGATTTCCACTTACAAGGTGATGTTGTAGTCGTGCAGGAATGACCATGTTATCTGAAGTGACGCAAGCTGGATCATTGCTTTCAACTTGTCTATCAGTCAAGTATCAAGTACGTCCGCAGTGTATGGTGCATTTTTGAAGTGCACCTGACACTCTTGCATGCTTCCTCCTCATCAAGGCTGCGCGCGTGTGTGTAGGCCTTCCTCCATCAGAAGGCCTTGGGGGCCTACTCCGTCCTAATCTACATACAATGGGAGGTAAAAAAAGTGGAGGTCTGACGCCCTTTGCCTTACGTGACCTTTACCAGTTTTCTTCCTTGCCCTCTGATTTCTTCCCCCCCCCCCCCCTTTATCTCCTCTACTGCACCCTCCGACCTGCTGTACCTTACTTTACACCCGCAGGACAGCCGTTTTCTTTTATCACGCACACTTGCTCGTCGAGGTGGCTTCTTCACATGACAGCGTCAAGTCCCGATAATAATGACGATGATAATCAGATGATAAGGCTACAACAGTACAGGTAGGAGCTTGACTAGCGAGGAGGGACTTTGTATACAGTCCAACACGCTTAATCACTCATCCCCGGGGATTTGCGTGAAATTAAGCGCAGGGAGGATAAACGAAGCTGAACAGAGCAGAAAGTACCAAAGGCTATCGCAGTTAGACGCCTTAGGAAGTCAAAAAATAAGAGTTAGTTCTGGTCCGTTTCAGTTTCCTCCACGAAGTCTGAAGTATCTCTGGTCACGACTTAAAAGACTTGAAGCACTTGTGTCACGTCTTGGCTGCCATGAGGCGTCACCCGAACAGATTCCTCCTCACGTTCTTGCTCATCATCGACCACTACAGGGTCAGCCTGTCTTTCATAATTTCATGAGCTCCAGCACCTTCTGGAGCGAAGTGTGCATCAGAATCAACATTGACATTCTGGTCAAAAAACAAGTCATGATGCGTTTGTCCAAGTCTCCAGAGAATAGGATCGAGCGATTTCCAGTTTTCCTGAATCTGCTTCGATATTCCACGACCGTGACGGATCTTTCTGACCTGACCAAGCTTGAAGATTCTTCCTAACTCTTGAGGATGCTGAGTCGATTCAGCATGAGGAGGTAGACTTGATGAAGGCCTGCATGAGCACTGCAGTTAGAATTGAATCATCTCCTTGTTCTATTCATCTCAGCCACTCCACAAAGAGAGTCCTTACTCATCCACGCAGATGGATTAGATCTGCAGCGGAGCTGGCAAGCTTTTCACGTGGTGGAAAATGTGAGGTCTCGCTTACTCTTGCCAAGAATAAATGCTGCTTCTCTCTCCTTCCCAGAGTCGAGACAGCAAAGAAAAGGGTGATTCGATCTTAAGGTGCCCTTTTTGCTCGCACTTTGCTCGCATTTAAAGGTCAGTGGTGAGTCTGGAAGTGCTCGACGGAACAAAGCCATCTCATTTTTGCTTATCAATGATTTCTGACCACTTTCAAGTCCTCTTTGGCTTTAGTATCTGCTTTGGAAGTTTCCCCGCGCAAACGTTTGTGTACAATCTGGTGACTGTGTTTCTGTTTTTACAAACTGTCCGTCCACCCACCATCCGTTGGGAACTTTTTAATACCCAATTTCAGAGCAAACTCATTTGCCTCGCCGGGATTTCGGAGTACAGCAGTACAAGGACTTGCAGTACAGTACAGTAATGGCGTGCAAAAACGAACTAGTGGCGTAAGCACAATTTAGAAAACGTCGTTGTACTGCCAATAGTTTTGCAATCATTACACATCAATTTCAAAACTATTCCGCGTGCATGCGCGGGCCGGTGAGCAACGCTAGACCATAATTGGTCGCCACTGTCTGGGAGCTTAGAGCGAGCTGTGCGACTGCTCATTGGATGCGTGCACATTTCTCCACCTTGGCATGAGCGAAATCATCTTGATTTTTACTTGCATCTGAGAGCGTAGAATGCGCACGAGCAGAAATTTGGTTGACTGCGACCTAGAACTGGGAACGACAGTCTACTTTTCGCTATGTCGGTGACCAGACTTCCCACCTTGTCAGTGCATATGTGCCCTCTTTCAGCATCACCACTCATCGTCACCAAGCAATCTCATGGCCTCCTACTACACCAAGGTCTGGGAGCCTAAATGCATCTTTTCTGGCACTTTTGTAGACTTAACATTCCAGCTCTTGGTCGCAGTCCAATTGTTTTATTTGAAACTTTAGATGTAAGAACCCGTATTCTCTCTATAGTATCTAAAACTAGCTGTGTCTAGTATTCTCATTCAAACCTATCACCACTTTGAATGTAGTCGGCAAAGCGCAGAGTAGTACCAGGCCGATCACTCTCGAGCTCAGCGACTCGTACCTCACCCTAACTGGAGTTTCGAGATTTTAAGGCTTCGGTTGCAACACTAGACTAGCTTTTGCATTTTGTCGAGGTCTAGTGTTGCCTTGACTGCTAATATGTGTTTCGTCTTCGTACTGACATCCTCGGTATTTTACAGCGCGTGTACTCAAATTTTGTATCGAGCTTAGTGGCTTTACTGTGACTTCATGAGCGAAATTCGATGGTCAACTCAATCAAGGTTGTCAATCATTGCAAGAAGAAAAAAAATTCCAAAATGGTGTTGCTTCATCTGTACTCTGGGGAGAACAGATAAGTCCACGGACGTAGAATTCTCTACCTGCAAATTGCGCTCTGCAAAAATAAGATAATCACTGCAATTGTCAATGTGTCCCTCTGGGCCGTCCTCAATGTCATTAAGAAGTTCAAGACGAGGGGTGGAGTCAAAACGAAGGTCAGAAGTAGTGGTCACAATTCGAAGATGATGGCGACAGCCGAGAAAAAGCCGAAAAAGAGAGGTGAAAGCTGATTCCACTGTCTCCATACGGAAGCACGCGAGGGCCTTCAACATGTCAGCTGCCACCACCATCAGGAATGCTGTGAGGAACCTAAGCCTGAAAAGTTGAGGCTGCCGCCACCGACAGCTCCTCACGACCAGGAACAAGGAGGCAGGGTCATTTAGGGCAAGACACTGGTAGCATGGATGAAGAAGAATGGTGACATCATCAGCATTTTCTCATATGAGGAAGTGCCCAGTTGACCAATCGTGCTACGACCACTACACAGCTGTGTCCATCAGCAATGTGCCTCCCATTCAGAGGGCCAAACAAAACCTGCTAGTATCAAGGCCCCGGGTGCTATGGCCTCAAACGGCAAGAAGATGCCAATCAACCTTTTCAAGCTAGGTATCAGGGTGTCTGTAAAAGACTACCTGGTAGTCCTGAACACAGCCCGGAGTTCAGTGCTGCTACGTCTAACAGCAGGACTCAGTCCCTGCCCACAAGCCAAAAGTGTGAAGGTTCCTTAACTCCAGCTTTGTGGATTTTTGACCCATCACACTTCACCACCACACTTTCATCTCCAGGTCTCAACCCATTAGATCACGTTTTGTGTCGCTATCTACATGGGAGGGCTGTGCAACCCCTGACAACACTATTGATATCCTCAAGGTTGCCATGGTCACAGCAGGAGGCAAGATGCCAGAGGGTTACCTGAGTTATGGAGTGTTCAGCCCCATGTTAAGGACAAAAGTTCGAATCTTATGAGGTCAGCAATGCTAAGCTACAGTTTTTGAATGGCAATGCTTCAGTTTCATACTATCACAGCATATTTTGCTTTCAAATTATAGGGGCGCTTCTTCTTCTCGTTAGATCAGGAAACGATACTATTGCATCATTTGACACAAGAGTCATATCCCCTTGAAGTTGCCGTTTCGTTTTACCTTCATCGCTTTCAACACGTTTTCTGCTACTTCCCTCAGAGTTACACGCAAAAAGTTTTGTACGATATCGCCAAATGTACGACGAGGTATCGCGATATTCGGTATTTTGCGGATATCTCGACACTCCTTATCGATACACCATACCGCAATCTTAGCATACCTATTTCTTGTCAAATTTTGTGCCGACATTTGCTTCATGCTGTCCAATGTTTGTACTGGCAAACTTGTCAGTACTTTTTTCTTCTCCAGGTTTTGTACCGAAACTACTATTACAAAGCCCAACGAGTAGAAATAACAGCTGTGATTTCGTCACACAGCCCTGCCAACGCCACTGCACCGAATAAAATCCGCTAGTTTGAGGGCGGCAGTGCGGAGTGTTAAGCACTTCGTGACAAAATCACATTCTTTCCGACGTCTAATAATAAGTCCTGTACCTTAACAACTGCATTGTCTAATACCCTGACTTCGTCTTTCAGGATAGGGCCAGAAAGCTGAATGTGTTTATCCCTTACTTGTGCTATCCCACGGAGACAAGCAGAGTCTAGATCAGGACGACTCCCAGATCTGTTTCTTTTCCTCCCCTCTTGTTTTTTAATTCAAGATGAGGCAAGCTGTGATGCTCGATTTTTCACGAGCCAGGAGAAACTGGTCAATTTCAAGCGCTTCAGAAGCTTCAGTAGGAAAGATCTGAAACATTTCAGGTCCCGGAGTTGTCCCCTGGAAAGTTAAATATTCCCTGCAAGACGAGGGACATCGCATTGATGCAGCAGCTGAAGTCTTTTCGGCCTTTCACCTGTTGCTCACTTCTCTTAACCTTTCCCACTAGTCAAAAACTACCTCTTGTTTTCGTATATTTTCTGGTCACTCTCAGCGGTCTTATGATGGTGAGGGATTAATGTGGAGTACCTGAGTGATCACTGATTAACCTAGTTTTTTTTACGGCTTCTGTGATTGTTCAAGACCCAGGTTTTGGGGTCGGCTAGCACCAAGGACGCCCGTACCCGGGCGGGTTTCTCCCAACATTGGATTCTAGGAAGTACGCACAATATTGTGTGGGTACAATTTTGTTTTCATCTTAGGTGCTTTCTGATCACAGAAGCAAGCTTTGGTGTGCAAAATAGGACTGTGCGATATGGAAAAAGTATCATATCGCTGCTATGCATGAAGCATCACACTCAATTTTTTCCCCTAGTATCATCTGATAGTGGATGGTATCGCCACCCAAAAATATTTAGTATCATGTGGCCCATAATATTGTCTGAAGGCTTTGCTACAGCACAGGAATTCATAGCAAACTAGGTACACTTTCGTTTTTTAGCTGGCTCTTATTTAACTGACAAATTAACTGCATTGCCGTGAAAAGGTTTTAGATGCTTTCAGGTATTATATCCTCGTGGAGTTGATCCAGGGAACACAATCACTGCGTGAAGTAATTGCATTTGGGGGGCTAAAAGTTTTAGGAAATAGGAAAATGTCGTTTAGCGAGCATCGCCTATACTTTCTCAGGCGACGCAACAAGAAGTGGATTCTTTTTCTTCCATCTCTTTGGCAACCCTTCTAATGCGTACGAGAGCCAAAAAATATGCCACTTTTGACTTTGCAACGAATCTTATGCAAAGTTGAAAAATTCCTGAATAGCATAGGTGCAATTGGCCCTGCAGTAACACAAGATTACATCATCATATGATAGCAGGGACTAATGAAAATGAGTTCTCAGGGTCCAATTTCAATGTCTTCCGTCACTCCGGATACTTCTATGTACTCAAGAAGTTCAGTCGCCGTAACAGTGTCTAGAAATACAACTTTGAATTGCTCAGAAATGGCCCAGTATGTGAAATTTATGTTAAATTCGGAAAAATACGTCATTCTGACTAAGAGCAGCAATTCATGTGAAACATGTGTTTTGCATAAGAATGCATGTGACGCACATTTTCCGGCTTCTGGCCGCTATTGATGCTGTGGCGGGAAAAAAGTCGCATTTTTTGTCCCTGTAGACTGTGCAAAAGTCATTTTTTTAGCAGAAAGTGGACGAAGACGAATCCGTCTTTGCTTGGGAAACATCACGCGATCCGCACCCCGATCGGTTTCTTATTTTTGAATCTGGCTGATTGGGACGCTCCTCACCCAGCTCTTCTCACCCTATCTATAGATGTCTCTCGAACTAAATCTATAGATCTATTGTCCATAGATAGGTAGATTTAGAGGATCACAACAGAATCAGCACGTAAGAGAAGAGTGTAGTTTGATGAATTTCATTAGTTCAAGTTAAAGCTGCCCTGCAACCCGGCATAAAATAAGGGATGGAAATGGGAAAAATGTGCGTCACCTCAGCAACGCGAAATTACAAATTCACCTTGCTCACATAGCCTTTTCTCCCTCGTCCATGCTTTGCCATGCCTGGGATCGTTGCTGTCCACCGGGTCAAGCCCTGGGGCCAAGACCTGGGGACAGCAAGAACTAACTCTGGGACAAAAAGTGCTCCTTTTTACGGTGAATATACAGTTACTAGGCGGGAATCCAACAGAGGTAGACCAGGTACCATCATGATTCCATCATTTAAGATGTCCACGACACGGTTCAAGCTTCATCCATGACATCTTACAGCATAGCTCCTGGGCCGCTGGACATAACCAGGGAATCACAAGGCTCATGCAGAGGCGTAGATGATCCTCCAGCGTCTTCAAACCAAGTCTAACTTCAGAGTTTGACTAACCAACCTCCACTGTTTGGTGTGACAAGCCTGAATTCAGATTGTCCAAGCAAATTTCGTGGTTGGTCTAACGAAAAATTTTGTGGTCTGATTCCACCATTGAAGGAACTTGCCAAGAGCACTTTGAGCTCAGTTCCATACCATTGATCTCTCAACAGCTGACGGACCGATTTGACTCAGTTGTCCCTCATTTTTTCAAGATTATCTTCTTTCTAACATTCAGCTTTCACATTAGAAGAAAAAGTGCACTGTAAGGCCCTTTTGTGGGTTTTCTCCGTCCGGCTGAATAAATGCCACTGTGTCCTGTTGTCCGACAAGTAATAAGTTAACCATCCATGACGTCCTGACGGAGGACAGAGGACAGACCCATGTATCGGGCCCAAAGGCTCCGCCCAAGGGTTCAATGGGCATAGAAAAGTGACCTTCGTCGGGTTAGAAAAAACTGTGAAGTCCAAAGTGAAAATTCGCCTAAGAAGTTCTAAATCAAAGCGGTCTTTCCTGGGGGAGTCCGTGTGTTTGCCACATTTGTCCTCCTTCTGGAAGAACAATCACAAGTGGTCTTTCCTTCTAGCCCCTCTGCTTGCAGTATTAAGTCGACGAGGATTATTCCTTGAGGCCTGAGTCAACTTCTTTGAGGCCACCCCGTACGTGGTGGGGCACAATGTGCATGTTGGAGCTGCCGTCACAAAACAAATAATCCTCTATGCCTCTTTTCTTCCACAGGAGTTGCTGAGCTTGAGCCGTGCATTGTTTTCTATTGGTCTCCCCTCACTGCGATTGCAGAAAGTGGATAGGAGCGCACACACATTGACATTCACCAATCATTGCTGCGGAAATAATCACTTGCTCACAGTCACTGATGCACGTAGAATCACCATTGTCCGATCACTTAAGCGTGCCTCATCGGAAGATGGCGATGCCACAACTTATCTACTTCTCCTCCAAAGCAGGGTTGCCAGGTTTCCTGGAAGGCCTCCAACCAAACTGAGTGGGGAAAGGCCAGAGAAAGGCCACTTCGAGAAAAAATATTGCCTTGCAATGCAAAAATACTAGAGCTGGACATTATTATTTTGTATTAATAAGGCTCTATTCACAAACGAATCTTTAAATAAAGTTACACAGATCATTCTCATCCGTCTGGCAGCTGAATATCCCGACGTCCAATTGTAATTCACTTTCAGTTTCGTCCGTTTCACTTTTACACTCTTCTTTGCACTGTTTACTTGAGTCAGCCACACCCTTCTCTAGCCTGAGTGCTCAAGCAGGTTGCACTGCGTTCTGAATATGTTGTTGCCAAGTACCAGTTAATGTTGAATTAACTAACATCAATCAGAAACGTCAAATTTGAGCCAAGAAGCAGTTCTGGATGTTATGCCGCTTGACCTGTTTGCCCAGTGCATGGCAGCTTAGGCGGCATTCAGGATCTGGGTCACCTCCTCTGGAGCAAGTGGCTCTTGGAACAGGTGGACCTGGGGAATGGTCGCACCAACACTGGGAAGAGAGCAATCAAAGACCTCTTCCACAACAGATGGGAGGTGAGATGGAAGCACCTTCCACCTGTTGTCAAACCAAATACTGGATGTATGTTACCAACAGCATAGGCAATGCTGCAGCTCGCCTGGATTGTCCTACTCTCAGTATTGTTCTTCAGGCCCTTACTGGCCACAATTACCAAATCTATTATCATCATACAGCGGGTAATCTCTCCAAACTGATCTGTGGGTTGGAGAAGAAGGTGAGGAGTTTATCTGCCTTCTGTGTGAGTGCCCTGCACCTGCCTTGGAGCGCCTCGGCCCTGTTTGGGGTCTCCAGCTTAGTAGACAACCTCGAGACCTCTATGGCCTTGTCAGACTCACACAAGTGAGTTGCATTGGCAAGGCCTTGGAAAAGTTAAGCACGCTGGTGGACTTGCCATGCCAGGTGCTACAGTCTGCTAAGCACTTGGGTGTTTGTCACAGGCTGGGGCAGGAAAAGACCCAACCCAGGGTTACTCCTCTCTTCTGCTTGGGCATCAATCCCAAGTGGGAGACCCCAGTAACAAACAAACAAACAAAACTTGTCGGGCAAAAATTGCCATTGTTGTTGCCATTGCCTTTTTTGAGCAGCCCAACTAATTTTGAGAAAAAATAATATTTTTCTCAGTTTTCCGAAAGAAAAAAATGGACAAAATATACTCCAAAAAGCCAGAAAGACTGGGAGGACAACAGAATGTTACCGGCCAGTGAAAGTAAAAAAAGGGGCCAAATTATGCCATTTCGGCCCTGCAGACGCCTCCTGACAGCCATGGTCCCAAGGCTGCGTTAAATCGAGGTCCCAGTGTACGTGCTGCAGTATGACTATGCAGCTATTGTACGCGAGGTCGAATTTCCATTTTGGAAAGTTGTTGTACTCGACAGAATCAAATTCTTTCCAAGACAGAACCAAAGTTTCAAGTGGATATGTATAAACGCTATTTTTGTGGCAAAATATGGAAAAAACCGAGTGCTCAACTGAAGTCGCAGGTCCCGCTCATTGTGGTCACCATTCTTCACCATACATCTCGGCAAAGTGTGATTTTAAACCCTCAAAAGGCAGAAAAAGGAACAGGCAAAAAGCACGAGGTTTAGGAGGGAGAAACTTGACAAAATCGAATTTTCCACCACTTGGATTTGCCAAACTATGGTGGTTTTAATGCCATCAAATCTGGCTTCCTCGAAGTCTTCGCAAAATTGAATTTCTTTCCCAAACCGAGATTCCTCTGTGCGTCCGTAAGTAAGGTACGTACGAGGCGTACAGGATTAATCAGCAAAGCGCTTACGCGCGTTGGCGGGAAATTTAAATTAAGTGCGCTCTAGATGTTCCCTGGTGCAGTTAATTTGAATTTCCCGCCAAAGCATTGGGGAGCGCCTTGCTAAACAACCCCATAGTGAGGGCAGTAATCTTTCTGTTCTTTTACTTTTGGAAGCAAAAGAACAGATCACCGAGTTAACGTTGTTCTGTCCTACCTCACAGCATTCTCCTGCATCAGCATCCTCTTGGCCCGGTATTCCTCGTTGAGGCTGGCCGTCGTCCGCGTGCTGTGGCCGCCGTCTGTTCCCAGGGGGGTTGCCATGTCCGCGGTCTCGCTGTATTCGGCCTCGCCGCCGTCGAACTGCACTCGCCGCCGGCCGCAGAGCCGCCGCTCGCGTAGGTTCTTTCTCCGTCCGCCTCCGCCGGTACCAGAGAGGAGCGGCCGCCTGGCGGGAGAGTCGAAGCTGCCCTGCTCGCTGGTCTCGTCGCCGCTCCCGGCGTCAGATCCGGCGATTGCGATGGAGGGGTTAACTCCAGAATCGCCGTCTTCGTTGCCGACGCTATAGCCGCTACCTTCGATTCGAAGCACCACAGCCCGAGGATGATATGGATGAGACCTGTGGGTGCGACATCTGTATGCTACACACTGGACGTTTTCTGTCGGACCCGCTTATATCGTGTACTGGGCTACATCGTCGGTTTGCTGCAGTCCATGTCCGTCAGGGGGTAAAATGCCCCGGTGGCATTGGCCAGCTCCGCTTGTGTGCCCCCCCCCCCCCCCCAATATAGAATGAGCTAGACACAAAGTTAAGGAGACTGCGTAACTGTCAGTGGCTTAGAACAACGTTCAAATGGCATGACAGTCAAGGCATCATTGCGTATCACAGGCACTGGTGACATCGCTTCTACAAAAAAAACTTCCTTTGATGGATTTCCAGGGAGCTCCTGGTCATATCCGACACATTTGTGTTAGGGACGCATATCGAGTCTGGCTCGAGCCCGCAGGCTCGAATCCCTTTTTGCCAGGCTCGACTAGCTCGCAGCTCGCATCTAAGGCTTTGCAACTTTTTGAAACTGGTCACAGACGATTACGATGTTGTGACGCCACTCTCACCAACTGTAGCCGACTCAGCCGAAAGTTTGGGCACTGATACGGCATTATGGGCCTTATCATGCCTATGCTCAAAACACTTTCAAGCCTCTTAGTCGAAGAATATATCTATACGCACTGGCCTACACCAATTTTTTAATCTCCTTCTGCGTGCTATATTTGTTGCCAGACTCTATTTGAACCTAATCTTCATCTTGAATGGAATAGAGAATGAAGAAGCAATCAGTTTTAGGGTCCTCTCTCTGCCTTCAAAGTGTAATAGACACCATACTTATAAGGATATTAGGTCAACATTTCAAATTAAACTAGCTTAGTTACTTTCCAGATTCAAAACTGTAGTCACATGAAGTTGAAAACAACGTGTGTTCAGTTATGCCGTCCAAATCTGAACACCTTGTTTATTACCGAACTTTTGTAGTCAAACTTTTTTGAAAGAGAGGGTTTTCTTTTTTTGGAAAACCACGTGACTACGTTCTTACCGTTTGACTTTGGATAACGAATCTAAGATGAAGTCAGCCAAATTCTGAAATTTTCACTTATATTGGCCCAGCCTAATGTTTCCATATCCTGACTAGCTAACGTTGCCGGCTTAAACTTTCCTGAATTGCTCGGGAATTCCTGGGAATTCTGTCCCGATTTCCCATTTTCCCGGAAAACTTCTAAGCGTTGCAGGCGGGAAACCTCAGTGACAACGTAAACAAAGCCTAGCATCAATTTCAATCGAATACTCGCGTCTCGGACAGAGCAAGCAATGGATAACAGCTGTTATGCTGCTCAGGCAAAAGCGTTGTTGCCTCGCATTTCCCCCCTCCAAAAAAACCCCCAACTTCATTTCAGTTCAGGGCTCGTGGCTGTGGTTGCACTGCTACCTTTGGGCCGAAATCTAAAACTTGACCTCACTCGCCCAATGAATACGTCTGATGCTGCCTTCAAACGGCCTCGCCTGTGTGTACATACCCAGTCAAAATTGTTCGTAGAAGTCGAGACTGAGCTTTTGCTCTTCCCCCAGGGGGTTGAAGCAGAACTTTCGAATCTCCTCCTCCTCAACCTTCTCATTAATGTTGCAAAAAACTCTTACCTGACTGCGCAGATCGACTTCGACTTGCAGTTTTTTCGCCTCAGTCAATCAAAGAAATGCTCAGAATGAGAAAGAGAAGGAAAATCTGAGGAGTTGGAGACAGAAGAGGAGGAATTCAGGAATTCGTCGGCCTCCAGAGGATCTTTCCCATCCAATTTTCTCTCTTTCAAATGGAAAAAATGAGTCCCTCACATCCGTGACTTCGTTAGACCCTTTTTTTTCTCTCTTTCATTTCTCTCTCACTGACCTTAGCGTGAGGGTTGATTCCTGCAGCTCTCGAAGCGTCCCCTTGAGACTTCCTCCACGTAGGTAGCGTTGGAAGCCTTGCTGGTCTTCGTCGTCGTCCCCTTTTTGGTCCGCGTCTTCTTCCACTTCGTCGTCGTCGCGCGAGGACTTGGAGTTAGTGAAGGAGCGACTTAGGAACCTTTCGGTTCCACAGAAGATGTTGGCTCAGTTGCTCGTCGATGCTGAAGACCTTTGGTCAAGCAAGTTCACAACGGGTCAGTCAGTTGACCCCGCGATCCTACGGGTCAGCCTCCTCTCGTTTGTCGGGGTCACCCCCCCCGGTCCCCGGGAACATTTTACCCCAAGTACTGCGTACCACATTGGGGTTCACTCCAACTGAGATGCATTTTTTGGGCCATGCTCATTGTTGACGAAAGGGGTGTGCGGTGTGACGCACACTCCTTGTAGACAAGTTTCGCCCTAGTTTGATTAATGCCTCCCCCCCCCCAAAAAAAAAAAAATATAACCCCAACTCGCCCGAACAAGAGGTCGCAGCACTCTGGGGGTTCCCCCAAACCTTGCCACAGTACAGGAGTAGAGACGGGCCTTTTCGCGAAGAAACAAAATTATCCGTTAAAGCATAACTCGCCACTTAGTGTCATTACTCATTGTTTTTGGCAAGCATATAAGATATTATATTAGTCAATTATATTTGTCAGGTATACAGAATGTTGCTTGTAAGTACACAATGTACTTTTTCCGTGCATGCCGACAAAATCCGGCTTGACTGACCCTCCCGGTTTCCATCTTAACAACAACCCGACAGTCGGGTTTTGAAAACTGACCCCCTTCCCCAAAATGGAACCCTTACTTGAAATTGGCTCAATTATTTTCCCCTTTTGATATCTGGCAGCGATTTTTCGGTAGCCCATTTTTTTTGGAAAGCTGCCTTTTGATAGGCCTCAAGGCCTACTTACACTCCTTCTTTGTCTTCTCCTTATTGCACTCTCTGAAGGCTCGATCGTGCGTTGAAAAAGGACCATTCCAGTGGGTGCGCGCGTGCTTACACAGAAAGGGGGAAACAGGAAATATTGCTGCAGAATGGCTGACTTCTGGCTGGGAGGAACCACTTTGACTGACTTGGCAAAAGATGATGGGTGAGAGAAGAAAAAAGTGAAGTGATCGCGAATTCTTCTTCTCATACCCTGGAACGGCGCTGTCACTTTGACAGTGGTTTTGCGTAGATACCGAGTCGAGATGGAGATGTGACCAGTCAGACTCCCAAATAGAGGCCATCGGGTGTTGCTTGCCTGAGTTTGAAATAGGTAAACTTGAGTGCAGGGTTGCCACCAAGTTCCGAGGATTCCATTTGGGGTCCCACTCAACTTGGCCGTTACACTTGCATTTAGGGCCAATGTTGCAATCCCGAGATTTGAAAATTTTCCAACAATGACTCGACTGGAGCACGTAACATTTTTTTTTTAATTTGGTAATTTTTGATTTGCAAAAAGAACAGGAGTGAGGGGTCAAATCATGAAAAAACTTTTCTGCTTGTAGAAAGTCCTGGTGATCAAATCAAAATCTTAATTTTGGTGGTACCTCAATCTCCCTCAATGTATAATACTAATACAACATTCCTGCAAGAGTCATACAAAGTTGACTGCTTGATGTTAAAAACACTAAAACTTCGCCCCCTTGAGTGCGTGACTCTTGTAAAAGAAAAAAGGAATTTTGGCAGAACCTTTTCATTGCGCATGAATCCTACATTACGACCAATGATGAGTTCTTTTGGGGCCAAAGCGATTTATTGGAGGATTCACGAATACATTTCTTCTCATCTGCTGACTTGTGATGACTCATAAATCCTCAAAATTGAGAACTCGACCTATCCCTACTAATAACGAGAGAAACGTTATGTAATCCTTGGATTGCAAGAGTTCTTCATATCGAGTCCCATGAGTGGAGCTTGATTAATCTCTTTTGACTGACTCAAAAGGAAACTTTGTCACCTCATGTGGCAACGACCTAACTATGAGTCCCTTCAAGGTGAGAGGAGTTCAGAAGTCAATGAACTTATGAAATATTCCAAGGTTTTTTCTCCTATGTGCGTACAGTGACCCCCGCTTATACCGCCACCCTCGTCCCAGAGCAAAAGTCAATGAATGCAGGGGCAACCATCAAGGGGCTGCAGGGGTGATGAACTCAATATTTGGGTAACATGTTTTGGGCAGTGAACAAAGAGCAAAGATGTTTCGCATTGTATTGCTCCTTTAAACACAAAAATGGATCCAAAAGAGAAGACGCAACAGTCATTGTGTCAAAGTTGGCGAGGAAGGTTAAAATGGTGACTCATTTCCTACTTTCGTCTCTTTCCGCAGGTGCAATCACGCTGCAGACTGACGGTTGACGCAGGCAGAGAAATGACAATGGGGAAGCTTCTCAAGGCTTTTGGGGTCCCAGCACCCACAGACAGGACGTGCAGGGTGTAGGCAGATCCGGGGACGGGAGAAAGCAGGGATCACTGTACATATCAAGTCAGATGATTCAAATTCCAACCAGGACCTAACACTGATAGGACAAACCTAAGCTGTACTAAGCTAAGAGTATTATTCCCTCTGTTCCGAAATAAATGTCCGATTTGATGTGTTTAGTTGAATTATTGCGCCAGACTTAGCTAATGAAAATCTGCGTCTAATCTAGTGGTCGACGTGGGAAACTCATGTCCATCCTAATCTAGAGAGTAAACACAAATTAAATTTCTCATGTCTGAGTCCTGGGAGGAATCACTCGCTGTGATCAGAATACTGAGTTGTGGACGTTGAAAATTTATCAGTATGTCCATCCGATAGCATGAAGTCAAATCTCACTGATGATGCTCATGATCAGCAAGCAAAAGCAATGCCATCGGGGCCAACTACCCAAATGTTTCACTTGCAATGAAGGAACAGTGACAATTGCAAGAGAGAAACTAAAATAAAGGGATTGAAACACTGATGAAAGGTCGTTTCTGGTGATTTTTTGCTGTTAACTTATCGGACACTTATTTCGGAACAGAGGGAGTAAATAATTAGATGCTTGCTACTCCCAAATGGAATAACGAAATGACCTTTTATGACGTTTATATCTTACACCTGGAGGCTGGGGGAAGGTGTCTTTAAAGCAGTGTCACCGCATTGTCCAATTGTGTACCCAGGTAAGATCACGTTCGTCTTGAACACGTCGGAGTTCCAGTCCGTCTCCATCGTTGTCACCGTGATCTTGGACTGCACCACCTCCAGGCCTCGGCATGCTCACGGTAAGGCTGCCCCAGGCCGGGAGCTCACTGTGCTCTGCTCTTCTGCACCTCTCATTTCAGCGCCCCTCATACCTGTATTCAGCCATATTGCAACGATGCTCTTTTCAAGTTTTCTTCCCAGCCTAATTAATTCAGGTAAATAAAATAATAATAATAATAATAAAAAAGCAAGAAAGTGGCACTTTGTTGTAAAGGTAATGACTGCTGTTTTGAACTTTCTTCTCTCTCTCTCTCTCTCTCTCTCTTGCTGTGACTTGAGTACTGGATGCAGAATGCATAATTCAGACAAGATTTCAAATTTCCTGTTTTTTTTTTTTTGCTTTCCAGCTTCTTGTTTTGCGTCTCTTCTACTTTCTCGTCGTTTCCACTCTTCTTCGCTCTCTCCATTAAGATCTTATGAGGAACTTTCTCGATGTGGTTTCGCCTGTCCTGGGCAGACGGACGCACGCACGCGTGCTTGATCCACTCATGCACGAAGGAGTGCATGAGTCCCCCGTCTTCCCTCTCCTCTGCTCTATGCCCATCCTCTCGTCCAATCAATCCACGAAGAGCCATTATCACTTTGACAAAGTCCCGGGGAGGAAATTGCCCAACTGCGGGCAAGGATTGAAAGAACTTTTCATCTTCATTACGAATAACTTTCCAAATGCTGAGCGGAGAGGATCAGGTGCAACAAAGGGATTGGAGGTTGGTCGAAGGAGCTTTTTTTTGTCCTCCAGGGACAAGCGCACCGAGGATGCACTGCTTGCTCAGCCTCTCCACTGATCAGAGACAGAAGGGAAGCTACCCGGAGGCTGGAACCATATGCAAGGTGAGCATTGTTTGGCTTGAATCTGTGCTCCCTGATGTAAGTGAATCTGCCAGCAATGCAATACGCAGTTTTGCCCCCAAAACGATATGAACAGAAGTGCTTGTGCTGGACTCGTAAAAGCTTCGTTTGCGAGCCAAATTTTTTTGCGTCAACTTAATGCACTTTTAGAAGCACTACTGGAGGCTGAACGGTAACTTCTGTAACCCCTCTTTTTACAGCTAGTACAAGCATTCAAATTCATGAAAGCAACATGAACTGAAGGTTGACATTCAAAACTTTACACATGTGAACTTTTCAAGGAAAGTCCCTGAACAAAAGTATTACTTTACAAGCCATTCTAACTGCTTCACTTTGGGGGATTCTCTCATCTCTTGCTCTGTGCTTATTTTACCGGCAACTGATTTATCTCCTCGTCTGGCAGTCTTCTCCAGCTCGTTACAAAGTGAACCCATGTAAATAGAGCATCGGTAATAGAGAAATCTGATATACAGGGCAAAATTAGTTGCGTGAATCCTCCAATAGAACAAATTCAAATCTGGTTCAGAAGAAGACTGCTCATGTCAACATTGCAAATGTGTTGTCAGTGATTTGGAAGCCCGTAAGTTTGACTCTGCAAAGCTATGACGTTATGCTTGGAAGTTTAAATGTTTTTAAGTAGCTCTAAGGAACAGTTCACCACGGCTAAGCTCCTTCCAAAAGAATAAAGGTGGGCTTTTAGTCCCTAAATGTTTTTTTTATTTTTGGAATGCTTCCGATATTAGAACAAATTTTGGACTTCCTGGAGCTGATCCAGTGAACGGGAGTTCATTCCAGTGGCGATTTTTCTTTTACTACTATCCTCAACAAGAACTTTTCTGCTCAGGACTCAGGACTACTACAAAACTGTAAGTAACACTTCATTTCACACTTTCATCGACTGGTAGTGGTGTCATATTGCTGGGCTCATTTTAGAACCTAAATATAATACTGACACAGTGCACGGGTCAAGGAGTTACCCTTTTCTTTTGGCAGACTTGTGTTAAATGCTAAAATGAGTTTCTCGTGCCCACTTCTGATGACTGGGGAGGGGACGACCCACCCGTAGTCGTCCCTTGGGACCCCTCTCCACTTTACACCACCTTTCACCCAAAGGGTGACCCAAATCGGTCCGGCAGAGAAACTGCCCGGAAGAATACACACCCAGCATACCCACATATTCGGTGTGATATATGAAAAATTTTAAATATTACATTGTGTGAGAAATATTTTTGGAGCTTTTTCTCCAAAAGCTTCTGACACACTGCTTGGAGGGGGAAAGAGCTTCCAGCATGGACGAGCAACGTAGGGATCGGTCCTTTCCTTAACGATCTTTCCACCAGACTTGCTTGTTTCTGGAGCGGCTTTCTTCTCACGGCGTTGGCGTTGGCGCTGTTGTTGAAGGCTGCGCCAGCGGCGGAAGCGACGTCCGTGACATCGCTCACCGAGGCGGCAGCGGCGCCGCCGGTGCCGGGGTTGAACGGTGCCGCCTGCATCAACGACTCCATGGCGAACGGCGGAGAACAACGTGTCTTTTCAGGCTAGCATGCCCTGCAACAAAGAAGAACAGTGCACGGCATGAGAAAAGAAGCAGGGTCAACTGTATACTTCACTGTCTCCTTGATGACGTGCAGCTTGGGCACGCAGAACACCCAGTCATTGTGCACATCCACACACACACACACACCACACACACACGCACGCACAAATGAAAAGACTGAAGAGGGCCCTCTGTTGGCTCACGCCGTACATTAGCACGGAATAGAGCTAGACAAGGCCTCTTCTTTGACTCACACCGTACGCTAAGACATGCGTGGGCTTCTGAATGACTACAGTAAAGGCTTCTCAGTGTGGAATTCGAGCGTTCGAGCCTTGAACGTTCCATTGTCTGGACAAAACTGTTCAAAAAATGGCGTGTTTCACCAAAAGTAAAGTGTCAAGTGCACGCTCGCGTAGGGTTCCCAAAGGCTTTCAATAAGACCTCCAAGGCTGAGTTGATGATAGCCACAGAAGGGGGAAGGGTGTCTAATGCAGCATACGTACGTGGGGTCTCTATTAGGGTGAGGACGAAGGGCGTATGCACTGTACAGTGGATGCTCATTGTCACCAGTACGTAGAAGAAGCGACTACAGGGTGGTCCAGATCGCCACCTGGAAGACTACGTTGCAAGCCTCCTAAGCCCAACCTGTGCGTTCCTATCTTTTTCCCGAGAACGACCATGCGGGCGTCTGCATCCTTCGTTTTATGACTCACGTTGTACAGTACGAACAAGTGTCTGTCAGTGTGTCCACGTGTCAACACGCCCTTGCTCCACCATGTGAGGGTCGCAAGGCTACGTTTCAACTTGGACTCCGACGAGTCCAAGAAAGATCAGCAGTATTTTTGTTGTTTGCTTGCCTCATTGGCTGTCTCTGCCTTCAGGGGCCTCGTACGAAATTCCTTTTTTTCTCTCTCTCCAGAAGGGCCACGCCCCTCTCTGTTCAAAGACACTCCCGAGTCCCTCCCCCCTTCGGTTCACTGGAGACTTCACAGTTCCGACGTCCTATACTTTATTTTTTCCCCGTCTCCGTCAAAAGCTGGGGTGAAAAATATGCGCCGAACCCTCTTGGACGACTTTTATCTTCTCTGAAATCAGTTCTTTCGTCCAGGATCAATCAGTTAGACCGCAATAGAATATGGAAGGATTGTATTTCTGTCGATCTCAACATTTGAGCGCTCCAATACTGCCAATGCCACGGAGCTGTCAAAAAAAGTGTTACTTATGACTTGACTGAGCCCAGCCATGGCCTGGCCGCTCAATCTGGCGCTTCAGCCCTTCTGTGTGTGCCGAGTGTTGATTCTGCGTGTTTATTTTTCTTCCCGGTACCTAAAAAGAAAGTGAGTAAAACAGCACACGCAGGAAGCGAGGACGACGACTGCGGCGGCGACGGCGATGAAGACGTTGGGCGTGCGGTCGCACATGTCGACACACCCGTGCCACCCTGGCGCGCAGAAGTACGTCAGCACGCTCGCACGATCTCCAACAGCAGCAGCATCACTCAGCTGTTATCGAGTCATAATAGAGCACAGTACAACATGTGGAACGAACACAGTATGGACACTCTCGGCTGGCAGCTCCAGCCGAGTCAACCTTCTGGCAGACTCACTCACCCTCACCGCTTCCAGGGGCCCCGAAGTCCCCCGAATCCGCCTCCCTGCCCTGCTCTGTCCTGCCCTAGGCTGGCACGCCAGCTTCATTCCGGAGTCTCCTCCCTGAGGAGGAGACACGGAGGCATGCACACGGATCAGGCATTTCACTCCTTGCTGATGCTGCACATGTTGGAGGCTTAAAAAGTAGATAACTCAGAGTGCAGCATTGAGGGAGAAACAGTGTCGGGCTTCGAACAGTCACAGCTATACATAGAAAAACGTAATCAGATACTCCCAAATACAATTTTACAGAGAAACCTCGATAACTCGACAACTTTCGTCACCAGCCAAAATATCGAATTATTGAGCTTTGTCGAACTATCGAAGTTTAGAAAATCAAAGAAATTTTGCACTGCAGACGATGTATTCTTACTGTACAGGGTGTGATGGAAAAAACGTCTCCGTCACGAAAAATCAATTTTATTTGGTTGTGGACAGCGAGCCACTCTGTAGTTCATTTAAAAGCTCTTTCTTTGTTCTGAAATCAATACTATTTTTAGATCAATGTCGCCTTACAATTCAGATTGTCCTCAGCTCATGCGCTGACTCCATGACTTCTTTGAGGATGACCATGCAGCTCTCCGTGGTGCCTTACGGGTGCAGCGTTCAGCCCATGCTCATGCCAGTCTTTTGACACAAGACTGGATACTGAGAGACATGACTTGGCTGAGTTGAGGCCGAAGGCCCACGTAGGTGACGGACCTGTTGGACCTTCTTCGGGCACGGATCTGAGTGGGTATCACCTCACCCCTTCTTCTGCCCAGGCCCTTTTCCACTACCCTTTTGATGTTGATCTATCTGTTCAAGAATGTTGACCAACATCTTGCTTTTCTGTCCAGTCATTTTTGTTGACCCTTCTCTGTGAAGCACTGAATGAGTGATCATGGTTGGCTCTCGAGTCCCAGTGACTACTCAATTTGACGCCCAGAAAAGTCAGAAATCGGATTTCTCCTTGAGAGGTCTTTGGTAGGAACGGTTCTCAGAGGTTTCTAGGTTCGACTTCCCTAATTTATCATCCCCCGAAAAGTCAATATTACAGCTGCAATTTTACACCAAGATGCTTGAAAAATTGCATCGATTACGGAGGAAAGACGGAGCTTTAAAATAAGCTATAGCGTTATTATATTAATAATAATTATACGTCCACAAGCAGAGAAATGTGATTTCTCATAATAGCAACATTACTTTCGTACCCCAGTAGATGATGCATTCTTAAAAACTAAGCCGTTATGGATTCCTACATGACTCCATCCTACATAAATTAAGTAATTTTCTATGTTCACTTTCTCCTCCACTCCACTCAGCTCGCTGCTCCTCTGTCGGGTGGGTCGAGCTGTCCATTCCCCGGCACCAATAGTGACACGCATCGAACAACTCAGCAATGTCCTGTTACTCTGTTCTAAATGTTGTAAATTACATTGATTAAAGCAAGGTCGGAATTAAGCTTACACCAAAATGAAGGTGGTGAGCATCAGAATGGCTGACTGTTGGGCACCATAAGTCATTTGCGAGTAACCGAGTCCGACCATGACTAAGTCTAGTCTAACTTTTTCTGACGGACGATCATATCGGACCCCTCTAAAAATACTCAAGCTTCAGGGAGTCTTCACGTACAGATCTAAAGGAAATGTTCGCAATAACAAGTGAACATTCTCCCTCCGATTCCTTCGCCGCATCAATGCGAATCGTCATGGCAAAAGTGACAAATCATCTATGTCCGAGTAGCGTTTTGAGCGAAAGTTAGCTAAAAAGTTGGTCAGCACCAACCATGTCGAATTGCCGACTTCTGTCGGATCATCGAGTGTCGGAATTATCAGTAGTTTTTCACTACTTAGTGAGCAATGATGACGGTAATGACACTGGTCAATTACCACCACACATGAAGAGTGAAAAAGCTGCAATAAGTCTTTTCCGTTGAAAGTCAATCTTCCTGATTTGTCTCAATAAGTTAACTTGCTTAGTAGCTTACGAAAAGTTCAAATTTTTAGTGATCTGCAAACAATGTTGTAATTGTTGCCTATTGAAAAAAACTCACCTGTATCGACTAAGTAAAGAATGTTAGGAATTCCATAATTTTAGGAAGAAGAGTGACATCATCCGTTTTTCATAAATCTCGGGATTTTTCTTCCGACGACCCTACCATTCTGATTAAGAAAACTCATTTACTTGGGGGATTTAAGCCACTGCTGTTTCAGGCCCTGCCACCTTCTCACCAGCTCACAGGCCCTCGGGCCTTAATCCTTTCATTGGCATGAATGCCTTTCCTCTTCCTCTTCCCTCTTCATTGATGTTCGTGGCATTACAACTTTACTTTTTTTTGCTCTGAAATTAAAAAAATGGGCAAGTCCCTATTTTGTTTCTTTCCTTATCCCTCGTCTCGGGAGGATGAGAAGAGGCTTTCCAAGTTTTCAAGACTTCTTCGTGAAGTGGATGGATGGAGCAAAGAAGGGAATGAAAAATAATAGAAATGTTTAACGCCAATAGAAAATGAATTAGTCACACGTCCAATAAGATCCGGCAATGACTGCGTGAGTCAAGATTTCTCATCTGACCAACACTTTGTTTTCACGACTCACACTGCACGCGCGCACTACACAGTACGTGTCAGTCTTCTCGCTGAAGATCTTGCTACGTCTACTTAGGACTTCAAGTCAGCCTTGACCAGGCTGTAATTGTCACGTAAAACTCGTGGACACTTATGTTCTCTCAGTCAGATTAAGGATATCATTGCTCCAGTAACACAGGCAACTCCTAAGTATCACCATGTGGTGTTTGCATGATATGCGCAGCATATTTTACCCACATACAGATGTTTCTACGTCCACGTAGCATACGCGAGAGCTCCAAGTCTTATTTACACAAAGATCTCCAACTGCTGCGTCACGGCGTTTGGAGCCACCCTGTACAGTACAGGGTGACTCAGAACACCCTCCAGACTGCAAAGGAAGACTGGAATGAGTGCAAGGAGAGTTTGGAGTCGATTCACCGACCTCTCGTCTCATGCTTCCTTGTTCCACCGCAGTTTGTCTTGCAGGTAGAGTGCTGATGAAAACTTTAGAATCACGCAATGAACATTGATTACTATTAGTTAAGTATACATTAGGGGTTATGCTGACGTGCACGCAATGTGTTGTAGGTGAGACAAATGCCAGAGGAGTTTGCAACTAAATATGAATGTGCACATGCCCCGAATTGGAACCAGAGCATTTTGCGGCATCTTCTTGCTTGCTGATATTAACAGCAGAATTTGAATGAAGGCTTTTAGTAGTGGGCAAGAAGAGAAATAAAGCATGAACAGACCTCAACTTTTTGCTTGGGCACTCCATGGGTAAGTTCATTGGTTGCTTGACCCGTGAAATATGAGTGAAAATGTAAGATACATGTATCACTGCAGTTCGTCTCATGCTTTTGGTCTCACAGCCGGTTCTGTCTCGAGTTGTGATGACACATGAATCTTATGTCGCTATTTATCTATATACCTATATATAAAGGAAAAGTTTATTTTTTGTCCTGTTCTCATGCAATAACCATAGGACGTTGACCCCTAAGACCACATATATTCTGAATCAGCATGACAGGGGGGAAATGTTTTAGGCCACTTTCTGTCGGGGTTAGGGTCTCGGGTCGGGTGCAGGAACAGGTTCGTCAACCGGTGGGTCAAGGAAGTTTTCATCACAAAAAAGCAAGCACAAACTGACTGTTCCTCGACATTTCTGAGGGTGAACTTCCT
>JAAUXU010132573.1_pt1 | contig 36216 bp, 29 predicted proteins | sample 7278151 | NCBI WGS metagenome assembly JAAUXU01 (sample SAMN14350113, study PRJNA611818) | marine sediment metagenome | isolation source: surface marine sediment (1.8m) | place: French Polynesia: Moorea | collected 2018-08 | reverse complement strand
TCAGAACATAACCAAGGTTATTGGAATAGCAGTCATCCACGGGGATGCCAGACCAAATGATACTGGAGTTATGGACTGTCAAAGGGGGTGAGGTTGCGTGGGAATCTTCCTGAGTTGTCCATCTTCCTCTGTTCATCTCTGGAAGAACAACAATCATAGCCCAGCCGCCTTGAACTGAGCCTCTCTGTGTAGATGCTCATCATTTTTTGGCCTGTCTTCAATTTGGCCTGGCAGGCTGAAAAAATAGCCGGCCGGCCACACTAGCCCGTACGTGTAATTCCGCCCTAAGGGGGCTTGACAGAAAACCTGACGTTATTTCCCGAGCTCGCCCAACTTAAGACATAAAAGCAAAATACAATATGTTCTTCACAAAAACTTTTGTCGCTCATTTTTATTGTTAGCCAATATCCCATTCCCCACCTGGGAATCCTCTATTCCCCATCAGGGGGAATTCCAATTTTTCTCGTATCAGTTGGATTGACTAGACCTCTTCACCTGTGAAGAGCCTCCCTTCACAGTGTGGTAGAGGAAACGTGTATAGATAGAAGCTTTTCCTGCATAAAACTGGCACTTGGCACTGGCACTGTGAATACATTACCGTAGATGCAGAGCACAGAATGTGTATGGAGTAGCATTTTTATTATATCTTCAGACTTTCATTACATTGAAAACTGTTAAGAAGTGAAAGCACACTTCTAGTCCCATGCTTAACATACATGAAACATCACGCAGTGCCATTAATAATGGGTACACCTTCTTGGACTGCCTCTGTGCTGGCTGGATTGCGCCAGAACGTTGTTGACCTGACGTCAATCGCTCAACTAAAATGCGAGTAACTCATCGATTTTAGTGGCTAGTCCTGTCCAGTACCTGTGACCTTTCACACACTGTTCAGTCTTCATAAAGAGCTAATACTATCTATCAGTTCTGACAATGTGAGGTTCCCGACTGGCTTTTCCTTGATGACTGTTTTCTCATTTTGGCGGCCAGAACGCTGGGTTGCAAAGCCAAACTTAGCTTCTTAGATGCCTCGGTGGCGCTGGTCGCCGACGTCTTGGTGAACTTCGTGGTCATCTCTCTGCTCCTGATGGCTTGGATCGACGCCTCTCTGGTCTTTTTGTTTAGCAGCACCCCGTACATCAACACAAAGATGCCGGTGGACGCATTGAGACAGACAAATAAGTACTGAAATGTAACGTGTAGGTTGTTGAAGTAGCCTAAGGCCCAAGTGGTCCCCAGAAGGTAACTCAGCACTACAAAGTTGAGAAGCCACCGACGAACTTGAAACCAACGATCTCTGGATTGCTTGGCATGCATCTGAAAGAGGATTTAGCATAAGCTCTGTGACTCAGTAACCATTCCGAATGCTAAATGGGAAGCCAACAAGAAGAGTCTTAATTAAATATGGCCATTATTGTGCTTCGGTGTGCTAGTCTAAAATAAAGAATACGTGGATTGAGTGGATGGTGCTTACACACCCTTGCTGCCTCCACTAGGCCCCGTATGAGTATTCCTGTATTGAAGACCAGCACTACGGTCACAGGGCCCATGAATGCCCAAACGTAAGGATCCTCGAGCCAGCAGGCATCTTCTCTCACGTAGTAGTAGAGTCGGCCTTGAGCCAAGGCCGTTAAGAAGGTAGTGGCGCACACAAGAAAGGGGACACCATAACCGAAGACGTACATCAGGAGTTTGCTATCGTCCCCTCGGGGGAACACGATCACTATGGCCTTGAACAAGAGATAGCCTTCCAGGGCTGGGAGGAAATTGCAGTATCATTCAAGGGATTTTTTGCAAGCTGTAGACAACCTATCATACCTATCCATGCAAACGCCACCATCCACGCGTAGTGGGTGATGACAGTGATGGCTGCGCAGGATTCAAAGTTAACGTTGTCAGCGACTCCCACCACAGTCAGAAAAAGGAGCTGCCCGGTGAGCAAAGAGTAGTTGCGGTTCAGTTCGACCAAATACCGTCGCTCTCGGCGAAAACGCCTGCAAAACAGAAGTGCAACAGTTATGCTGGTGACATCCACTGATTCGCACGAGTGCTCGTACAAGCCATAGTACAGTATACGTGGTGCAGCATCAAGCCTTAATATATACTCAAAGCAGCCTCAAATACGGGTTCCGCGAGGAGCCGGGCCCACAGAGAACGGGGTCCGTGCCAACTAATCCCGCAGGCAGGCACAGGGAATCAGCCCAAAAGCAAAAGGCTTAGAACAACTGGCCTACCCTGACCTACTCCATGTGCCAAGATCCCTAAGGGCCCACTCCCCATAGGGTTAGTTCACGCGACACGCACCTCTCACATGTGGTATGCGAATGCACGCGAGGAATGCACTCTTGGTCTCGTTACAAAGTTACAATAGCAATGACAACTTGCACATCAGGGACAACGGACATGCACTGTACATACCTAACATGATCAATTGTTTGGTGTCAATATGCAAATACCGTATGTTACCTCAAGAGGTGCATTACGAAGATTGACATGCCCAAACATGCGCACGAGAGGGCGCCTAGCACAATGGACATTGTGCTTATGGCATCGTCATTGGTGTCCGCGCCGAAGATGATGGCGAAGTTGGTGAGGTGATCGCACTTGCACACAGTCGAACCTTTAGTGGATAAGCGACGGTCATAGTAGCAGCCCTCAGAAGACCATGAAAGGGAACTGTAGTTCCAGAAGACGCAGACAGGGCGGAACTCAGCCTGCAGTGTGATGCAATTGACTTGTAATGCCTACTGCAATAAATACAATACAATGGATATGCACACGTACATATCAATTGGTCTTGCAACGACATTCATGCTTATTCGGCAAAGTCAAGAAATGAAAATTTTGGGAATATGACTGAATGGGTCTTAACTCTGTTACCTTATTCAAAATAGTGAAGAAATAAGGTGTAAAAGAATTTTGAAAAAGGAAGAGACCTACGATACTGTCTGCGGCACTGTATTGCTGGTTTCGAGTCCCAACAGTAGGACCAAGAGGGGACCCCAAAACTGATGATTTCTTCATTCCATAGGACTAGAATGGATTTAAGTTAAGTCTAGCACTGAAAAAGAGGAAAAGTGGCCAAGTGATTGATCGACTTTAAAGGATCAAAGTCGAATAAAGTGGTTAACTTTGACCGTTTGAAAGAGTCAACTAAAACTCGGATAAGATTTTGTTTAGTTTTTTCACATTCTTGTACCGAAAAATAAAAAAAGTGAAAAATCTGACTCCATCACAGTTTTTTCACCATTGACCTTTCAGTTTTTCTTTGACCAGCTCCTTATTGTTCCTTTAGAAAAAAGAACAAAGAAGTGCTAGAGTGTTACGGATGGTGTCCTTCAGAGCTATGCGCAGTTCTAGATCTGGTGCAAAACAAAGTTGAGCCTCAGTTGAGCTTGAGGGGGAGAGGTTTTTTAAGGTTATCCTTTCTAGACAAGCTGAGCATTGACCACTGGCTGCAAGAGCAGCTATTTCTTTCTCAACGCAATTACAAGTACAATGGACTTAAGATGGTAATAAAAAGGAAAAACGCTACAGCCTTGTAAAAAAGGACCTTTGTATGATTCAAAAAGAATCTTTGTGTACTTCACAAACTTTGGCTCCGTCTTCTTACCCTATTTGTGTGGTCATATTCGATGACTACGTTGTTTTTGCCGTCGTCATTGATGCCACTACTACCGGTTGTCCTATGGGAAGCAGTTGCTATCACTGAAGGAATGGCAGACACGCTGACCATGGTGTCAAGCAAACCCTCGGCAACATTATCTTTTCCTGCCGCATTGGCTGCAGCCGCGGCCGTCGGGGCAGCCGGCAGCATGTTGGTTGCCGCCAGGTTAACTCGGAGAGTGGCAGCTACGATGTCAACGCATCCTGTACCACTTGCCACAAATCGATCTGGCACAGTCACTGCGACAGAGTCGTCGGCATAGAAGAACCTGTCATCACTGCCGCTGAGATGTGACTCTCTGCTTAGCCGGACTTTGAGTCTGATCTGGTCAAAGGACTTCTGTGTTTGGTGGAGGAAACACCAATCGTCGCTGTCACCGTCAGACAATTCCAGAAAGGATACTGCTCCGATGTTGTCAATCTGTAAAGTCACAGTTTTTTGCACTTCGCGAATACCTGGCTAATTTCTGCTTGATCCTCACCTGTTCGAATAAGTTGGAGGAAGTTCCGTACCTCTCCAAGTCGACTGCCACCTCCTGCCAGCTGACGTCGCTGCCAAAGAGCACGTCCAGAATTTCATAAGCGTTTGCAGCAAACGTCAAGTTTTTGCCTGAAGTACTTCTACCCCAACGACTCGTGATCTGGTCTCTCTGGAGAGCAATGACCTGATTCATTAGCTCTGCTAAAGACAGCAGACCCCCTCCAGTCAGGCTTTCTTGGCTACTATTGAGATTCATCAAGATGTCCTCGGTAATTGAGACGGCATCCTCATTTGCCTCAACCTGTAATCATAATCATTGTCAACAAGCCCTTTTATCCACGTACTGTACCGAGCCAGGACATACTGTATTGCTTATGACATGTCGGTTAAGAGCAGAACATCGAGCAGTCCGAGAGAGTTTGCGCATGACTTATGGCATGGGCAAGACTTCCTACTGGTGTTGAGAACCTCGAGTGTGCACTATGCAGTCACCTTCGGTTCAGAACTGGCAAATTTCCAGTTTTTGTGCCATTCCAGAGTTTGTACCTGACTAAGGACATGAGCAAGACTTATTACACCGTGCAACTACGCATTAGACTAGACCATTTCTAATCTCTTGCCGCGTGCTATATTTGGTATAATTAAAGACATTCTTTTCATATGAAATGAAGAACCAATAAGTTTTTGGGTGCATTTTAAGTTTAAGGACGCAGTACATAACGATGCTGGGTCAAATTAGACCATCTTAGTCACTTTCTAGATGCTAAACTGAGGCACTGTAGTCAAATGAATGTGGAAACAAAGTGTGTTAACTTTACCCCAAGGCCTTCAAGCCATGGCCCGCATGACCTTCTGTAGTACAACTGTAAACATTTTTTTGAAGGACATGTCACTGCATCTTCACTATGTTGCATCGGGTAACGAACCTAACATGCACTCAGCAAAGTTGCAAAACTTTCGTTCTTTGGTCTAGCCTACTATGTATGCTTCAAATTCGGCTAGTCACTTGAAATATGTCCTGGCTCGGCATGGTACTGCTAATGAACAACCTGTTCTTCGACGTCTGCCAACCACTTTTCCTGGCATCCGGAGCGATCCGGCTCTTTGGTATTGAACCGACCGGTGGTATCGTTGCAGTACCAAAAGGCGATACCTGCAAAAAAGTTGTGCATTGTTAGAAGCACCGGCCTGGACAGGCTCGTCACATTGGCCTCTTTAAGGAAACTGCTAAAACTCGCTACTGGCAACAGCGGGAAACTTTTAGCAGTTTGTTTGACCTAGTGCTAGCCTAAATTTGGTTACTAAATAAAGTTAAATTTTTGGCAAGGATATCAAAACTTTACTTTGAAGTTTTTCATAGCAATACCCTATCTAATTTGAAAATGAAACATCCCAGACCAACATCATGTGGTTGGCGACTATCTCAATTGCCTCAAAAATGAGGTCATTTAAAAAAATGTCATGTGCCCCTGTGAACCTACGCAAGGTAATGTTAAGTGTTGAGCCAAAATTTCAGCACAGAATTCATAGAACCGTAGAAGTCTGTAATGCAACACTACCTCTTAATGGGATTGCCGGTACTGTACAAAGTCTCCGTCAAATTATCTATAATTTCTTTGCTCTGCGGGTCATTGACACCAACCAGGTGCATGACGCGCTAAAGTCAAGTAAGATTTGGCAAAAATTCACCAGTCAGGGTGTCCTCCGAGAATCCTTCAGAACAATTCTTCGTGGCGTTGGTGTCTCCCGGTGCCTCCCAGACGACGTTTCTGGCGTCCGTGGCGCTACAGGACCGCTTGTATGAGCGGCAGAACACGTCGTTTTCCTGTGTAACGAGAACCTCACTGTCCTTTTCGCATGTCGTGCCTTTCCAGGCCCAGATGTCAGTCTGTGGATCGTGTACGCACTCGATGTATGACTCCGCCAAGTGAGGGTTGACCTTTCTGAGGCCTTGAAGACCCTCGCAGATGCCCGATTTGTCGTTCTCTACCATGAGCTGTTGATGACCGCATGTTTCACTGCCTCCTCGACAATAAAGTGCTCCATAGAAGTACAAGTACCATTCGCTCGATCCCACGTTTGTACTGAACTTGGTCTGAACGCAGGGGCCTTTCACTCGTGGGCACCAGAATTCCAGGCATTCACTCTGCAAATCTTGAATGCGGAACTTGTAATACCTGGAGAGACACTGACATCTGAATGGACTGACGGACATATTGGGATAGTTCCCCAACAATGCCAGGTCAAGTCTTCTCTCGTCACACTCCCGAAAGCACTCGGAGGGATCATCAGAACGGATCTCTGTCTCGTAGTAGAGACTCTCATCGTCCAGCACAGTGGCTGGATTATTGCTGAGTGATCCAGCAAGGCACTGCACATAACTATAACCTAGCTGCTGGTCCTCATCACCGTCCGCTCCCGGAACGGCGTAAACGGACACTAATCGGTTCGGTACGTCATTGCCACACTCGAACCCAGAGTCTGGAGCTTCGTCGCTGCAGGGCCTGCAGTCAGTTTGCAAGGAAATCGAAGCTGGAAGAGCAGAATACGATGCACATTGGCATGAATCCGGATGTATGAGCGCAAGAGTGTAATCTGCGTTACTACACTCCTGCACACACGTGGAGTGTTCTGTCATAGGGTCCTCACTGAAAGGGGACGTGCCAATAGTGTTATTCACGTTCCCTTCTATGATGCATTTAGACTCAGTAGCATAGAAATAGTCCACTCCAACATACTCTTCATAAGCCCACTGCTTGTCATTACTATCGACGATAGTGACCTCGCATGCGCCAGAGCTGCAATACAGTGCAACGGAATCTGGCGTATAAGAACCTACAGGTCCTTCATAGGTGCTTTCTTTGTACATCCATCTGTCATGACATCCGCCAAAGAGATCAGAGAAGCGAATCTCATAATGATCACTAGTCAAGTTCACTCGCTTGATTTGATTTGGATGAAGGGGAGTGGGAAAGCTCACGGCATTGATCCCATACGCGCCGTGTTCATGTGTGGTATCGTTGCCTGTTTCCCGAAGGATATTGAAAAGGTCTAGGAAGACACAGCCAACGTAGACTTCTGAGGGCGGCTGCTCTTCCACTTCAGCAGCGGCTTTGTAGACGGTTTTTAGCTCCTTTCCTGTCTCTTGGTCGACCACGCCGACGTAGATGTCTTCTATTCCGCCCTCACAGAATCTCAAAGTTGGGGCCGAGGCCAGGGGCATGAAGGGAACTGTCGAGTTGTTCTGCTCCAGGCAGCAAAAGCCACCACAGTCGTTGAGGACGACGTGCCTCGTAGCGCAGGTGGAGAAGGCATAAGACAGGTTGTAGCAATCCCCATAGCCGTTGTCGGCGGTGTTAAACACAAATTTGGGGAAGGTCAAGGTGTTAATGGCCACGGTGCTACAAGAGCACAAAAGGATCACAAGCAGGACACTGTTCTTCCATAACCCTGTGCAGCAGTGATCCAACATTGTGGCGGAAAGGAACTGACATACTGTGGCAGCGATTGTGAAAAACCTGGTGCAAAAGCCTCGGACGCTAATCCTTATGTTTGCTAAATGCGAGCGATAAGATTCGGAGAAGTCATATGTGCTGTGCATAGATACATTTTGTTCGAGTCATAAAGACATGTGCAAAATGAGGGAGCAATAAATTCAGTCTCCTGCAAGAGACTTGTATCAAGGGTGATTTGCACCGCAAACTGCCGTTTATTTCTATGTCCATCGGTATGAAGTGATACGACAGAAAGATCGCTTTTTCGCAAGGCAAAGGGTTTTTTTCTCAACTCCTCATTTCTTTCTGTGGCTTCACTTTTGTTTAAGTAAACAAAAATGCGTGAAAAAAAGTCGACTTTTCCGTGTAGCAAAGTTCGCTTTTCCTCACGCATTCGGAGTCGAGGAAAAACCTTGCAAAAATAACGTGTGCTTCTGATGGTTTTGAATTTGACGGGAGATAAACAGTTTCCTACGGGGTGAGAGAAAAAAGTGCTACTGGACTCCAGTGTTAAGCTCGTACGAGTGGACAGAAGGCAACGAGTGATTAAAAATGCTGCTCCCTATTAGGGTTTCAATTATGATAAAATCTGGGTCATCAACTAAAAGCAACTAATTTCATCATTTCATTTGATTAATCTGTAACTTTCAGCTAAAACTGGACATAGTTGGAGAGGAGGACAGAGGCGATGTCAACTGACAAGGAATACAGATAAATAGCGACAAATAAGAAAGTGAACAAAAGATCAGGGCTGGACTCGCCTGAGCCTGAAAGATCAAAGTTCAAAGGCCTTCTCTGGCAGCCAAAAAAACCCAAAGACCAGCCTGATCTTTGTAGGGCATGCATAGCCCTAACCTATCCAGCCTGACTCGCCGGAGTCCAGCCATACGAACTTAAAAAAGGTTGGTCAGCTTATCGACTCGAGTTCTACTTTCTACATAAAGTAAAGGGAAGTTGCGAGGAAAAAAAGAGGAGTCGGTTGCACACTTATTTTCAAAATAAGCTCATACGTACTTCGCATAAAACGAGAGTTTGATAATCATGAAGCGAAGCACTTCTATTGACAAGTGAAGTTTTGAATCTGTAGATTCTGCTGCTGCTGATTTCATGAATTTAAGCGCATCTACTTGTTGTAAGAAGTAAAGCGATGCACGTCCTGATTCAGCTATAGCCAGTGTCTTGAGGTGTCCGAAAGTACATGCATAAATAGTATTTTTCGAGGAAAACTTCACAGCGCAGTAAGTTTGAAGTCTTTGCTTTCTGTGCATGTCGGTTTTGTTCCCCAGTGTGCATTGTTGCAGGCATCACTTAAATGGAGCTGAATATAAGGGGGAATAAGGGGGATTCGCAACTTGCCCACGTCGTCTTGCACCTTCAAAATGAGTTACCGATCTCCTTTAGTCCACCCTGTAGATACGTATGATGCACTACAGTAGGTAACCCCATACCATTGCAGAGAACTAGAAAGCGAGAAAATGTAACCTTGTCAATAGCAATATCGCTGCAATGCGTGTTCTGAAATCAGTATATTTTATTCAGCGTTGTTGTAAAAAGGAGCGTATGAAGAAATCACATCACATCTCGGTCTCGGCGCTTAGCATACTGTGGGAAGGAGATAGGTGTTTCCACACAAAAATTTGAAGGTCCTGATTCTGCGTCACACTCGTACGTGTGACGGACACTAAGGCTGCCGAACCCGGAGATCCTCAAAAGGATTATGAAACCTCCGACAACACAGTACGTAATTAGAACACTGATTTACGGCTGGGCTTAAGCTCGCACCTACTACTAACACCGCAAATGCAGCGCAAGCATTTATGGTGCATCCACCCACACAAAAGTCCTACATGTAAAAAGCAGTGCAAGGCATGACTTATGAAGCATAGCACGCAATTCAACTATTTATTCCTCGTTCACTGCTTAAAATCAAACAAATGTATAATACTCATTACGATGTCCAGATACGAAAAAGATTAGTGGACGCTATCGGTAAAATGTACATTTATAGTAACGTCGAGTGCAGACGTTACATGCTCGGGTGTCCCACTCAGCACAATACAAGTACGACGGGCGATCGAGCAAGACTGCCAGTGATGTTATAGTTCTCATGCCATTTGATCCTCTATCTCTCAGCTACCTATTGGCCTGCATTTTGTGCCTGTAAATGGCAATACTGCAGGGTTTTGGTTTGTTCGGTCAACACGAGTTGTACATCGCAGACAAATTTGTCCCAGAAGCAGAGCTGAGCAGTCGAGTCCCCCCAGGTCTGAAAAGACTCTCAAAGAATGGTCTTCACGTGTTTGAGAGCTCGTACGAAAGATGTCATCTATTCATTGAAACCAAGAGTAGCTATGCTAAAGAATAGTACAAAGTAATTTCCATTCAAAGTCCCTTCATTTTCAAGTAAAACACTGATAGTCCTGTTCGATCGCCTCTCATATTAGGAGTTAGAATAAGAGGACGTGTCTTGACTGCATACATAAGAGGAAACGATTGAATGAATTCAAGCTAGTACAATTCATCGGCTATGACTTCACTTTTCTGACGCACAATTGTTGCTCTCTCGCACTTATTACTAAAATGAAGCAGCACAGTGCTAAATGTACAGGAATCGACTTCGCTGCAGTAAAATCTACATCTTGCATATATAAAGGGAGTGTATGAGTGTCTGCCCGACCGATCCGCATCTCATCCGAGACTGATGAACCAATTAGGAGCAAATTCGATGTGTTGAATAGGGACACCACAGGACACATCATCGAGGGAGAGGGGAAGACAACTAACCCTCTGGTCAGCCATAGGTGCCCCTCATTCCTCAAATTTGGATTACATAATAGAAGCTGATTTTTTTTTCGGCCTGTACAGGACATCCCCACCCGCTTCTTTTTGTAAATTAACGCAGGGAGAGGAACCTAGAACGGAGGTGAGTCCTTGGAGGAGACACCCCGAAGGTTAAACCCACAGAGATGATGTGCTGTCTGGCGATTCGCTCAACGAACGGGTGGGCATACTAGTAGTCATTGTGTTTAAATCAGAAAAATGGATTGATGTCCGATTGCTGTTGCTGTCCTCCGCCGTTCCATCCAGGAGCGTTTTGTTGCATCAGTGCGTTCATTGGAGGCTTTTGGACCTTTGCCTGGAAGGGATTCTGCTGCTGATGTTCAAAGGGGTTGCGAGCTGCAAGACCAAGAGACCATAACAATAACACTTCTGGTACGTCTGACCCTTCATTGGAAAAATTATCGTATAGGTAAAGTAATTTACCTTGAGTATGACTCGTCGAGACCAAATTGTCTAAGTTGACAAGATTCGAGTGCTCGCCCAGCATGGATTTCACGGTCTTCTTGGGCTTGGCACCTGTCGATTCGCTGGACGGTTGCATCAGTCCAGATTTCAAATCATTAAGGTCGAAAGGGTTAGGAGAGGTTTTTCCTAGATGGATAGATCGAGGTGAGTAAATGTGCACGGACTAATGCAGACGGAGTAAAGACCCTTGCTCTTTTTGTTGCCTTTAACCCTTCCTGCTTTGACGCAAAACGAACGAATGAGAAGTCTAAGAACAGCTACAAAATGTCCCACCTTCTTTCGACACATTAGTGTCTGAGCCTGTAGCGTCCTCGATCTCCGACCTCAACAGGTCGAACTCCGCCAGTTGATGTTGGGCTCGAGGTGAAAATAAATCATCAGGGTTCTCCAGATCCAGATTGAGGCTGGCGGTTGGAGGCTGCTGCTGGCCACCATTGCTACTTACAGAGGTCCAAGGATCGTTGTCAGCAAGCCCTGTTTCATCAGGAAAAAACGTAAGGACAACACATCAACAATCACGGGCAGACGAATACGACTCAGATGCGTAGACAATGAAGTACATGTAAACAGTGACACAAACACGCCCAACCCTGCTTAATTCGTGTCGAGCCCCTTTTCATTATACTTCTATGCACAATCCAGCGCAATCGTCAGTTCACATTCACTTACCAGTGGGTCTAGGCGAGTGTGACGTTCCGCTCAGAGCACCAGTGGGAATTGGCGACACTTGCGGCGGCTGCGGCGGCTGCGGCGGTGGCTGCGGCTGCGGCTGCGGCTGCTGCTGCTGGGGTGGCGGAGGCGGAGGCGGAGGCTCAGGCTGTTGTTGTGGCGGCTGCTGTTGTTGACCAACAGGTGACCAAGGATCGTTTTTCACAGGTACAACCGAAGGCGTTGGTCCCGACGCCGTCCAGGGGTCATTCTTTGCCGGTGGCGGAGGGCTCACACCGGTAGCGTTGTTACCTGTTGGCATCCCCCAAGGGTCCAGCGAGGCCTCAGTACGTACTGGTGGAGGGGGTTGAAAAGGGGCCGAGGAGGGGGAGACGCGAGCCACCGGTAATGCTCCGGGTGCAGGCTCCTGAGGCGGTAGGCCAAAGTCAAGATCCAGAAGATCGGTGGATGGCTTCTTTCTACGCTCTGCCTCAGCTTCCTCCTGCTGAGATTTTTGGAGAGCGAGTTGAAGTCGCATGTCATCCGACTTCGACTTGCTCTCCTCCTGCTCGGCCTCTTCGCGGGACATAGCCAACGCCAATTGGAGCTGCAAATTCCATGTGTCAATCCTTGTTTCAGCCGTTACCAGGGTTTGCTCAAACCTGAAGCTCTTCTTCTCCTGCTGTTTGCGGCCTGGCGGCCTCGATCTCTGGATTAGTGACCTCAAAGTCCGAGGAACTGTGTGGAGGCGCATGGACGGGACCCGCCGCCGCCGGGGACGTCATGCTGTAGCGCTCGCGGCTACGTGTATACTGCACGAAGAGAAGCAAATTTTTGAGTAGTGGTGGTTACGCAATGTCTGCATTATACTATTTTGCTGCATGGAGACTATTTCGTGAACGGCTTGAGTTAAACGTGGCCAAGTGCAACTACAAGTACACTCGTATAATTTTAGGTGGTGATCTACTATGAAAGTCTACTCACTACAGTGTCACTGCCAATTCCAGCGGTGTTCTGTGCGAAACGTTCCTTGGCTTTGAGTGCGCGGACTCGCTCGTTGCGCAGACGCTCGTCGTCCTTGAGCAAAGCCACCAGAGCCTTAGCCTTCTCCCTCACGTTGATGCCCTGATCCTTATTATCGTCAAGGTACTGGAAGTCCTTCAGTGTTTGTATCGCAAAGATGTTCTCTTTGCACTGTTGAGCGACCTGTCAAGGATTCAAAACGTAACATTATTTAAAGTATGCAAACTACAGTTCACTTGCATGAACTTAGTGCTCTTGGAAAGCCGAAACGACAGGAAGTGAAATATGCGGTGCAGCAATGGGAAAAGTGGATGTACCGCTAGCACCGCACTTATAATTTAATATAACTCAAAAGCTCCTTCCCTCGATACGTAAAAATGTCATCTGCTAGAGCGAGTGAGAAGGCTTTAGGTTCGTACTCCGTCAGAGAGACAAAACTCCAACAAAAGCACTTATGGAGGACAATGCATCTCAAGCAGCCTGGCAGCAGTTGTGTTTCAGTAGGTCCTGATCACCAACGCCATCTTACCTTTTCGCTTCCTGTCTTGATGAGATACTCGAGCAGCACAAGAGCCTTGTAGACATGACGCCAGTTCTTTCCGTTGTCATTCAGTCGCTTCCAGACCATCTGCATGATCTCCGAGAAGGCCACCACGTTGTAGGTAAGGTCAGCGATCTCCGACATCATTGTGGACGAAGGGCCCCATGGGTCGTTGGACGTAGCCTCGCGCACCTTTACCTGGAACAAGAATTGGTTCAGCACACCGCAAGGTCATTGAAGCTTTGACGATATGATATTCAGAAAGTAAATGCTGCAGAGTGGTGTCAATCACCTGTGCGTCTGTGTAGTTGTGCGCTACGTTCTTGATGTTTCTCCTCAGGCCCGAGATGTTGACCGCCATCTTGCTGTTGCTGATAGCAGAATCGAACTCCTTCCTCCAAGCGATTCTCTTGGTTACGTCGTCTGAAAGAAGAAGACTCCGATGGTGAGAGTTGTGAGCGCTGCAGTCCGGGTTCTTAGAATTCTTCATCTAGGGACCGAGCAGTCGATCCAATGTGCGAGGACGAAACCCCACAAGTGCAAGCTCGTTCGCGGTCTCTACATTTGACGTGGAGAAGAGGAAGGCCTTTTCTCGACGGGGCCTTTGAAGCCTCACGCGCGCCGGCACGATCGCAGAGGCCATATCCTATTAGTCGTCGTCACGCACGAGGAGCCTCGCGTTGCAATTGCACTTTTCTGCGAGGATGCCTCACTTGTAACGGGCACTTATTGATCATTGTCTTACCTTTCAATCAACCGAAGCAATAAACTTGTTCCCGAACCAGCAGCACTGTTATGACACTGTATGTCCGCCTCCACCTGAAAGAAGGTACAACGGACGTCTTAGTGCACTTGGAATGATCGCGTGCCTGTTGTCTGGTGGAGAACATACTCTGTTTAGTTCTTCGGAGAGGCTTCTTCTCCTCACCATGCATCACCGCATAGCGCGATTGGAAATGAGGTCGCGGCCTCAATACCACTGAGACTTCCCCCGCCCCCCCCAAAATTTGCGGCCTAGACGGGGGTATGGAGACGATTCCGTGGAGCTTCGTCCGTAGGTTTCAGTTCCTTCCTCCTCTTTGGGTCGACGGTGACGCCCAGAAAGTGGTCGCAGACGAATAATTCAAGCGAGAGGATGGCGTCGACGTAGTCACCCCCACAGCTCTTGCCAGTGCAGACTGCCGTCGAGCGATTCAGTGAGTAAGGATGACTGCGCTGAGAAGACCGCCGCTGTACTCTCTGCTTGCCCAGCGAGCGAGCTAGTCCGCTATGTGGCTACTTCGCTGTGACTCGCAGACGTGACGGGAAGTGAACGAGTGACCAGCAGAAAGGTAAAAAAAGCGCTGCGACGTCAAAGAGACAGGTCCTCTATCTGCGAGCCAGCCTCAGCCCCCGTGGTCACCGGGCTGGAAGTACGAATAGCTGGGCGCACCACTCCCTCCCTTACTCACTCCCTCTGCTCCTCCTTGCCTCGGCTCCCTTCTAGGAACCAGACAGAGGAGAGAAGAAAGAAAGAGACCTTCAGCCCCTCCTGCCCGAACTCCCAGTTGACCGCAGAGCGGCAGGAACAGTTGCCATCGCCCCTAGCGTTAGCGATCGGTTGCTCGAAGGACTATAAAAGTAATCCTGCTGTAGTCTCTTTACAAAACATCACAGCAGATGCTTGTCTCCCCATTGCTTCCCCACGGCGCTGAGTAGCCCTAAAGTAACTTCAGGGGATATCAGGGAATTTCCCACCCAGGGAAATTTTTATGGTAAATGGTCAACTTCACGTGAGGGAATTGTGGTACGGTTGACAATAGACGACTGCATTAAATTTCCGCTTCCTTTTCTCTTTAATCTTCTGCCGATACCATTAACTTCTATCGCTTCAGACAGTTCCTCGGACACTTCACTCGCATGTGGATTGTCTGGCAACTTTGTGCCGTGCCGGCCTGCCGAGTGAAGGGAGATCTTAAGCTGAATGCAGTCCTCGTCATTCAGGCAAGAGAAGTAGACGGGGTGTGTGCCAACAGTTTAAAATGTTGACTTACCGTCAACTGACGTCTTGTGACGTCACGAGCGTCTTCAAAATACGCATTGCGTTGGGTCAGCCATGGCGAGTCAACTGAGCCTAGAGCAAAAATCATGTCTTCGGACAAATCGAAGAACAGATTCAGCAGTACAAATCTTGTCAGTACCACTTTGTCGCAGCGTGAACTACAGGGCGACAGGCTAGTATCAACACATCAGTCAAATGTATAAACAACACAGAGGTTGCTGAAGATTTGTGATGTCATCATCAGCACCGTCCATTTGTCGCCAACTCGGCTCGACTCCTGAGCTAATCCGTCATAGTCGCTGGACGGTGCAACCCTGATTTTACCTTGACATTCAGGCAGGCAGGCGGGCAGTGACGCGTCGTTAGGGAAACACCATTCAGGCCTAGCAAGGGCGAGCTTGTGGTTGTCATCAGCTGGGCAGATTTCCCGGCTGCATTGTGGAGAATCAGGCGGAATTTTTTGAAGGGCTTTCGCTGACAGAACAAAAAGAATGCAGCCAGACACAATCTGTCAGAATCCAGCCGAAAGTTGCTATAATCCTGAAGCAGTTTCAAGTGCCTTAAAAAATGCGTTCGAAAGGAAAAAGTGTTGGCAGTCTTAGAGATAAGTTAGATTACTTGTGCAGGTAATGTTAATATTACTGAAAGTTAGCCATTTTGATGTAACAGAGGACGCCGCTCACATATCTGCTACATTTACGGAAAACAATTTTTCACGCGTTTCTTATACATTTACGGACGCGTGAAGATGCAAACAGGTTGTGCACGGTTAACCTTTAAAAGGAATGGCTCATAGTTCTACTGGCAGTGCTCGAAATACTCTAAGATTTACACCAGTTGAAGGGAATTTTGTCGCAGTCTGAGTCTTTGACTCAGACTTGACTGAACAAGTATTTGTTCATGACAATAAGGTAAAAACAAAACGAGTCAGCATTCGTCATCTCCCGCGGAGAAAGTACTGTACATGCAAACAATAACAAAACTTAGCAACATTTTATATAAACTCGTAATTACTTTTAGTGTATTGTTTTATTTTGTTGAAAAGAAGTAAAAGTGATGACTTGGATCTTTATTTTAGCCTCACTTTGTTTCGTATTAATTTGGAGGCTTCTGGTCGAATGAAGCAAAGGTGCTGTTATGAACTTCATGGACATCCCATCTTGGTCTCTCTTGGGCCTGAGGCTCGTTGCTTGTGGTGAGCTTTATCGGCCTAAAAGTACCAGATGCGTGAGATCTTCAGGCGCCGTCGAATTTTTCGCTAGTTCTCGGAAAGCCCACAGTGGACGGACACGACATGATGCATACTTCATGATCAGAGATAACCAGGCTAACGTACAAAAATCATGCAATTGGGTCCAGAAACACTAAAGTTTGGGAGAATGGTTTCTGCGACATGTACAATACATGTCTCCCGCAAAAATGAAAATTGCCTTGTTTGGTTGTTAAAGGGGTCTCTCGAAGGGAATGGATATCCACGAGAGAAAGAGGAGTAACCCTGGGTTGGGTCTTTTCCTGCCCCAGTTGGTGGCAAACATCTAAGTGCTTAATGGACACTTATGCCTGGCGTGGCGAGTCCACCAGTGAACTTAACTTGTTCTGCCCTCCCTTCCATGGCCTTGCCAATGAGGTCCACTTTCGTGAGCCTGACAAGTCGGTATAGGTCAAGAGGTTGTCTATTGAGTTGGTGTCCCCAGACGGTGTCCAGGTGTACCCTGAAGAGTGCAGGGCATTCGCAGACGAGGTGAATAAACTCGTCACGTTCCTCCCGCCAGAATCGAGAGATTTGCTTGGATATATTAGCTGTCATATTATTGAACATTGCCTTAAAAATAGTGGAAAAACGTGCTCCCTCATTTTTTTTTTCCTTTCACGTACATATCGCTTTCATCGTCTTTGCTGATGATATTGGTCCAGTTTTGGTAAGGCGCCAATCACTGGACCAGCGTCATCTTCTAGATCATGGTCAAACTGGGGATTTTCCAAATTGGTCTTGACATTTTTAGGCTTTACATTTAGAGTAGCAATTTGCATAAAGTTCACATGAAAAATGAAAATGAAAAAGTCAGTGCCCCCAGGGGGGGAGGTGTAGAAACTCAGTGATAGAAAGAGTGTTCATAAGAGATACGTATGAAAAAAAAACAGTGTATAGGTTCCTAAGGGCTGGTAAGTCTAATTGGGACTTTGACTACTCGTATAATGGCTGGTAAGATAGAAGTCCCGTGGTTTCACCTTGACAAGCGGAAGGAAAAAGCCAGAGAGATTTTCATTGCATATTTGAAAGGACACAATCCTACTGTCATTAATACCCATTGTTTTCTTGAATGTAACCCTGAGAATGCCTCTGAAGCTGTCTATAGCATGGACTCAGAGTCCCAGAATATTTAAAAGGCTTTTGTCCTGGCTGAAATACAACTTCCCCACAGCGACAATGTGGGCAGGGAGCTGTCTGGTAATCCTGCAGAAGAAAGACGACATTACAGCGCTTGGCGTAAGTAATGTGGGTGAGGTAAAATGGGCTCCCCATGCAGCACTGAAGATTCCGCCTCAAAAGCTGTCAGTGCAGCGTGGGGAGCCCATTTTACCTCACCCACATTACTTGCACCAAACCCTGTAGAACGAAGCACCTTTTACCCAGCTGATTCTCAGACGTGCCATGGGAACTTTGTGAAGGTAGCACGTAAACTCCCTGCATTCCGTACAGAAGTGACTGAAGTTCCGTCTTTGTTACTTGGAAAGAAGTTGAACCTAAAGCTAATATCTACATTTTTATACCTTCTCCTTTTCCAATTTTGGATTATTATGGGGCGGCAAGCTACTGCAGCTACTAAAATAATAGTATTAAGATATCCAGTTGTTATTTCTTCCCGCTTGGGGCGCCACCTGTCAGGTTGCCACGATGGGACTGGCTGAGTTGACGCTTCAATCTTATTCTGTGAGAGAGAGAGGGGAAGAAAAAAGCAGCACCCAGCGAGCCATAGCGAACAGAGTAGACTAAGGATGTTTCACGAATCCCATTTTGGCAGCTTTGTAGGATTCGTATGAGTCGTTCACCCTTTTCGCACCTGGTTTCGCGGGATGAAATTAATTAAAAGTGAACACAGCCCTAAATGTTATCCAAGTGATATCAGTTGCTGCTTAATAACATGCCACAAAAGGTTCCATCACAAAAAGTTGTACACTTACTGGACAGAGCAATCAACTCTTCTATATGTTGGAAGCAAGGCCTGTCAAAACACAGTGAATATAGTTTGAAATTGAGGTATAGTAAAAAGTTTTTCTGACTAACTGTAATTGTTGGCTAAAGTAATTTTTTTTCACATAGCCTGCAGTTCACTACTGTCAAGGAATTGAATCCTTCGGCCTCCTTTACATAGGAGACTCATCGGCTCGAATTCGAATCCTTGTTGTGACTTCTTTCAGATGGGAGACTCATCGGCTCGGATTCGAATCCTTCAATAATGAACACACATCCCGAGTTCAGCTTCAGTACTCGTCGCCAAAGAGAAACAAACAAATTAACCACGTATTTCTTGACCATGGTGAGGTGCCGAGAGCTTCCCTTATGTCATGCCAGGCATCCAGAAGCAGACATTACTCAAGACAGTGACGATGAAGAAATCCTCATTGCCGAAGCTTGGAGACTGGCCAGATCATTCTTGCACACTGACGGACCCATCTCGTCTGTATGGACGCCCAGAGTCCGGGGTGACACAGCAGCAGCACCAAGGTCGCGGGTGGAAGGAGGTAAAGGCCAAAAGCTCAGTCGCACATTCTGGTATAAGTGTTTACTGAGATAAGTCATTTTCTTTAAGCTGCTGCCACACCTATAGCCACACCCTCGAACCCTCGTGTGTGCTCCGCATGCAGTGGATATTACGGCCCTGCCTTTTCCCAGCCGGTGTGTGCTACCTGTCACGCTTTCCTCTATGCCAATGACCTGGATGCTGAGGTCAACCTGCAGATCATGTCTCAAGCTGCAGAAGAGCCGGAAGGACCCAGGGGTGAATTAGAAATGGAATCTGTACATGAGGGATTGCTACACATGTGTGATATTGATAGGTGAGGGTCATGGTGACGACTCGGACCGTGACTCGGGCAATGAGGAGCCCACGGACCAGGATCAAGACCAGAACGTGCTCGCAGAAGAAGAGGAGGAAAGCGGTGGTGAACAAGATCAAGAGGAAGGAGCGCAGGTAGTTGTCATTCCGCCAGTTGCTGTTGCTGTCAACCAGATGCCAGACCAGGCTGCGGCTGAAGAAGCTCCAGAAGGACAAATAATTGAGGAGCCAGTCGAACAGGATGACATGGCTGGTGCTGGTGCAGGTCCCAGTTTGGATTATGATGCAGGTCGAGATGATGACGAGGACGGTGGGCCAGATTGGGAAGAGGTTCTCATGCTGCCCTGGGACCAACGTAATGGCAATAGAGTTCAAAAATGTGACTGCCAACTGTAATCTCCTTTTTCAGATGCACCACTTCTCAGCTATGCGCATATGCAACAGCCGCAGTTCATAAATGTAGAATCTCTATCAAAGCGGCTGGCACTGCTTTCTTTTGCCCGACCGTCAGACACAATAAGCGAAGGCATCGTGGCCAACTTGCCCCCTGAAGTCTTGCTCATCATCTTTTCTTTTTTGGACGATCTCTCTCTCTATGCTGTCGGCAATGTATGCACACGGTGGAACGAAATACTCAAGTCCAAAGTAGCTCCAGAACAGTGGCAGGTGAGCCTCAACGAAAGAATTTTCACTTTTTAATTTTTCGTCAAAGGCCTTTGATCTCATACGTGACATCTTTAGGTCTACACTCGACGAAGATGGCCACTGTTCAAACCTCTCCTTAAAGTCATGGACTGGTTCACCACATACACAGCCCTTGTTGAGTCTTCCTTCTGCTTGACCTGCCTGCATCAGGTAAGACCTACAGTGATTACACAAAAAGCATACTTTAGTGTGTACGAAATCTTAACTCATTACAGATGGCCGAGGTCATTCCTGCTGATTTCAGTTCTCTTCCACTTCGAGAAAAGCGCCTAGTTCACGATCTCAGACTGTTAGTTGAGGATCCTCCGCCAGGTGAGTCAATGACCCGTGACTCACAGCTTTGTGTTCTTTACACTTTATCTTTCTGCCCATTGCAGGCATAAAAGCCCAGCCACTTGACTCAAGCAACTACCACTGGCAGGCGTCAATCACAGGTCCAGTGGGCAGTCCCTATGAAGGCGGACTCTTCTTTTTGTACCTGAAAGTCCCGTTCCAATTTCCGTTTGACCCCCCAGAAGTTCGCTTCCTGACCAGAATTTTCCACCCTAATGTCTCCAGGCATGGAGACGTCGGCATCGACATCATTTTACAACACAACTGGGTCTCAGGTGAGGATGAGAGTAAAAGCAATGTGCATATGCAGCTTCTAAGCGCCCTCATTTTCCTTTTTTTAAGGTCTGACTATTCCAAAGGTGCTAATCTCCATTCAATCTCTGCTGACTGATCCATATTGCAAGGTCAGCATGGAGCCAGAAGTAGGGTCCTTGTACCGCAATAACAGGAAACTGTTTGATGCAGTCGCCAGGATATGGACCTGGCAGTTTGCCATGCACGATGCTGTGACGCCAAAGCCAATAATGCAGACATGAGATGCAGAGTGCAGCAGACACATTTGGACAGTATGAGTTCTTATGGAGAAGCCTGTGAACCGTTTAATTTTCAAACTACAGACCTATATTGTTTTTGCACCTTCATGGAATATTAGAGCATGTGTTGACTCAATATAAACATATTGGCCACAGCAGTCTCTCAGCTGTACTTGAAAGACCTTCTTATGGCGAAGACGCTTGACAACATGACTGTTTGGCACGAAAGACCCTAATCCTATGCCATGGACTAGTACCAATGACAATACAGTGGAACACGCTTATAGCGATCATGTTGGGATCAAAGAATTTGATCGTTTTATCCATGTGTGCAGAATTTAAGTTATTAACTCTGTGGCAACATTCTACTGATCTTTGGATACAGTGGACGAATAACGATCATTTCAGTTGGGTCTGACTCCACTTTTTGCACTTGCAGCTTTCAAACTCATCTAAGAGGGTGTTCTGATCAAACCTAGTCAAACCCACGACCCTTGCGGAGGGTGACCAGGGCTCTTTGCGTCTCACTTGATCACTATATCCGTTTTGCAGGACTCAGTGATCGCTATATCTATAAGGCACTCAGCACAAAAATGCTCGTTGGAATTGGGACATGACTTCTTGACTGCCATGTCCATGTGACCGTGACATCCGGTGATCGTTATAAGCGTGTTCCAGTGCACTACACTGAACCTAGAGATGTCCGGATAGGCGTACCTCAATATATATACCTGACCAGTCCACTTTATTAAATGTACGCATATAAATCAAGTGCAATATGTATCCATGTTCAAAACAACACAGGCTTTAGACTTTTCTTGTTTCCAAAATGCCAGCTATCATGTAACCACAATAACAGCCATAATGAAACTCCAGTAAGTTTCTAGCCAAAAGAAATCAGTTCTCCATTAGACTGTGTGACGACTCCTCTTCCTCTAACATTTTGTGGCTGCTGTAGCTGTTCAGGGATCGGCATAGAATATGATGGATGGATAGGAGCATTGGGCATGGGAGAAGGAAGAGCACCTCCCAATCCTTGCATATCTAAGGCTCCATTAGGGTTAGGATATTGACTTGGATGGGACATCATGACATCCCCAGTGGTGACATACGCTGGTAGGTATGCTTGCTGCACCGAGGACACTGCTCCAGCAGCAGGAGCGGTGATGCTAGAATGAATAAACTAGGAGGGTGGTGCTGAAACCACCCGTTGTTGTGGTTGCAGAGTCGTCATTTGATATCTGCCTTGCATTGGTGTATGGCCATATTGCATCAAGGAAGCGACAGGGTAAGGAGCAGGGTAGTTTCTAGGAACCACGGAAGCCATTCCAAGGCGTTGTTGCTGCGTCAAATATTGCTGTTTTGCTTGCTCCTGTCGCATGTGAAGCTCTCTCTCTTGCTCCTGCATGTGCTGCAAGGCCAGCTGGCGCTTGTACTGCAAGGACTCCTGCTTCTTTCTGCGCATCACCTCCAACTTTTCCTGCATCTGGTACTGTCTCTGCTGCTCAGCCTTTTTAGCCTCTTGCCTCTGGCGCTCACACTCTTCTTCACGCAATGCTTTCAGAGCCGCTCTGGCATCTTTCACCTGAAAGTCGAGTTACAGACACTAAACAATGAATCATGATCACTCATACGAGAATCTAGACTTTGCCCCAGCGGACTTTTTCTTGTATTCCAAGTTTAAGGCAACTTTCAAAAGATTTCCTTTCAGACCATGAAAATGAGACTAAGGAAAGAATGACATGACAGCTACATAATGTCCACAAAAAGGACTTGCAGAAAGCATGTAAGGGGGTGTAGAAATGTTGGGACCGATGCTGAGCCAGCAGAGGGTACTGCTTTGAAAGGAACAATCCTAATATAAACTTGTTCATGTCCCTATAGTGTAACATCGTCAAACAACAGTGTAACTTCATTGATCGTGTGTTTGGAACAACATTAGGCCTTTTTTCAACACTTTTGGTATATTTTTTACTGTCAGTTTTTTTATTGTCAGTTTGTCTTGCAACCGTTCAAGAAAGACCCTCCTGTCCTCCTGATTCTGAATGTACTTGAGCAGCTGGGAGTGCATAGACATGGTGTTTATGAATAATGTCTGCACAGAGGTGTCGTTGGCAATGCTACGACCCCTGCTGGAGTAAGACTTCATTCGGTTGATGAAGATCTCCACTTGCGTCTTCAGAGTTGTAACAAACTCATCCAAGTCCGCGTCTTCCACCCTGGAGAACTTCCCGAAGCGATCTGCATTGGAGACCACTGGCATTGTGAAGATTATGGGAAGAAGTGTCCTGACTTCGCTGTCGCCTGGATGATGTGGAACTTCTCAGTCTTGTGCTGCCGCTCGAGAGCGCACCTCCATCTCATGCAGCTCAGTCTCAACGTTTAAGTATCACGTATGATCAGGACTGATATTCTCTTCTTTGATATTCTAAGGTAGTCAAAGTGCTAGAAAAACTTGGCTCTAAGCAGAAGACAAAACTTATGTTTATGTACTCTTATAGCAAATACACCTACAATTCTGACTCACAGATATATCTCATCTGTGCTCAGATTCACGTCACACGACGTTTTGGTGTCAGATCAAAGGAACAGCAGCAATGCTGCCGAGCACAGCCAATACCACAAAGCAAGAAAAGTGGAGACTGTTCTCTCCACTGTTCTTGCCACAAAGCATAGATTTGTGACCACTACAAACTTACAGCGTTGCCAGGCTCTGACCAGGAAATATCTCAAAGTCTCAAACATAGGCCATATTCGCAATATTACTTAATACACGTTGTCGAACTATACCAACCCGATACGGCAGTGTCAAAAATGCCAAACAGTCCTTGTGAGTCTCGAAGCAATTTACCACAGAGTTTCGTACCTAACATAGATTAGATCTCTCTAAGAAAAAAGGTTAGCTAGTCTAGCCCGTGTCCCCGCTTAAATAGCCCAGCTGCAGGCACATATGGCGCGTACTGCCTTTATGAACTGAGTAACGTTCGCATCCAGAGACTGCAAACAGGAACGACTTACAAATACTTAAATTCAATAGTCAAGTACCTACCTTACATGTTCTTAGATAAACCTATCAGCGCAACAGCTGACTTTCACTAAAAAGGGAAAAACCAATGCCTGCCCCAATCCAACAACTGCTGATTTACCGCGCAGTTCTGGCATTTGTCCTCGCCAATATCGTAATCAGGGACGTCAGTCTGACTTGCCAATTGCAAAAGCAAATAGTTGCAACATAAAGTTCTGTTAAAGTTAGACGTACCCTGTAAGTGTTTCCTAATCTTGCCGTACACCATTCTGACAGGATGTCATTTGGAATAGGCAACCATTACTGGAGCCTGGAACAACTTAATGTAAAAACATATTTAAGTATGCCGTGGATGTACAGTATGCAGTGGAATGGATGTCAATTGAGAAAAAGTTTGTGGACAGTGCTCGTGGTTCCTATATTTTTCAGATCTTTTAGGAGTCCGTTAGCGCTAAATTCTTTTTTAATTTCAAGTTTCATCGCTCCAGATCAATAATTTCTGTCTAACATGAAGACTTTACTTATTTCCGATGTAAGGTTAAAGTTTACATCTTGTCATGATTGCTCAACGTTGTTTTGCCCTTCTTGAGAAAAGCCCGCTGATTCATCCTCCGGATACCAGTAGCGGCCACTGGCTGTTTATGGTTATAACTCTGTCGTTGCGCATAGACCTAACCTTGACCAGAGTTTCCACAAGTGGTGGAAACTGTGGCAGTTGCCAGCTCAGCATGTTGTCTTTTGCCACCTAACTTGCACAGTGTAAGTGTCCTCTCTAACAGGTGATCGAATAATCGTGGACCAAAGGACAGAGGGCGTGACCCAGACTCGAGGTTGTCGAACCAAAACTCTTTCAAGTCCCCCACGATCTCTTAAGACGTCAATGGATTTGAGTCTATCTTGTCATTCCTCCTCTCCTTCCTTTGTTCCTGCCAGTCTTGCTGATGGTGAGCAGCTCTCGGCCGACTGCCTCGGCTTGCCTGATGCAGCCTAGGGATGAATGACGGATTTGGGCTCGAGTCCGTCAATTTAAATTATTATTGCGTCATTCGGAATCATGATTCGGATCCAAGATTGAAATCCGGATTTCGCCGGTATTTATGAAACCAATTCCCCAAATCCGACCCACGAATCTAGAGCTCCCATTCATGAGGGATGACTGCTAAGGATGAGAAGGTATGAGAATTAAACAAGCAGTATAATAATGTCACAGATAGATCCGTTACTACGTCAAAATAGGACGTGATGGTTGTAGCGCAATGAGTCATGTTCTTGTTAAAAAGAAACATGAGAAACACCTTCATCCCGAGAGGAAAGTCCTGCTTATCTGGAGTGTCCATTTTCAGAGAAATCCTGCATTGAAGGGATGGTTTGGTAGTCAGACTTTGACAACTGTAAATTGACCCGCTTAACCAAACACACTGCTTATTCACGCTTGAATGTAGAGGTAAAGGTATCTATCTTGATTTTCGAGGACAACTGGATTGGAATCCTAGGATTTCTCCCGAACAGGTAACTCGTCAGCTCGTATTCGAATTTTTGAGGCTTCTTCAGCCATCCCTAGTCTCGACTTAAGCCTGACGCTAACCCGACAGGGTCCTTAGACAAGGAGGAGGTCCACGGCCTGCTGTCCCGCTGAAGGGCCCGTCATGATCGCCGCTCCCGCAAATCCCTCTCCCGTCTCGGATACCGCGTCCTCGTCGACGACGATGACTGCTTCCGAGGACGCGGAGGACGCCGCCGCTGGCGGGAGGGTGTCTCGCCTACGCCAAAACTGGGCCGTGCATGAAGACGGCGCATTGGCGCAACGGCTTCAGTCGCAGGAGATCGAAGACCACCTCGGGGGCAATCGCCGGCGCAATCATCAAATTAGGCAAGACTTCCCGGCGGCGGCGGCCGAGCAGTCGATTGAAGAACATCACGCCGAAGAAATCTACCGCCGGCATGTGCGGCGGCAAAAGGAGATCGAGAAGAGGGACGCAGAGGTAGCCCGAAGGCTGGCCAGAGAACAGGATATGGCCGAGAGAGAGCATAGAGAGTACGAGGCCATGCGGGATGAGGTTTTCGCACGCAGACTTCAGTCGCTTGAACAAAGTCGCGGGAGATCGTCGGGTGGTTCCTCGGTCGCGCCACCCTCTCAGAGGTCTCTGGGGGCGGTCGCTCGACCCCCGAGGCCAGAACCAGCGGGCACGCCACCTCTGCCTGTCACCGCCGATGGTGACGTCCCTTCGAGTCACACCAGAGAGACCTCGTTTCACGATCTGCGCGGCGGATTGCGCTACAATGACGAACAGTACTTGGTCAAGATGGCTGTGCCGGCTGTCGTCAAGGCCGAGCCTGTTTACGCCAACAACAAGCCCGAACATTACGCAGTTTCCAACGTGGCCGGAGGAGAAGGGAACGGTGCAGCCGCTGCCACAATTACGAGTGAACTAGGAGCAGCTGGACTCAGTCAAAAGGACCTTGTCGTGTCCAAGAGAATTGAGGCGCAGCTAGAGCAAGAGAAGCGTGACCAGGAATTGGCCAGGCAACTACAAGAGCAGCTCTCCTACACCGAAGAGACTGAAGCCGATCTCAAAGCGGCTAGGGAGGCCAGGGATCTGGAGATTGCACGCAAATTACACGAGAAGGAAAAGGCCAAACTGAAAAGAGCCAAGGAAAGGTCAAGACTCAAGAGGCTAGAGCAAGCGAGGAGGCAGACAGAGGGGGCTCTGCAGTCAGGAGGTGCTGTGGCGATCGAGGAGGAACAACAGCACCCAAATCGGTCTTCCAGCAGGCTATCCAGACACAGCGATAAGGACCAGTCACAGATGATCCTTCCAGCCCGAAAACCCTACATAAATCCATCAGCAATAGAAAATCATGTTAGCAGTAGCAGCAATGACAAGGAGGAGGAAGAAGAAGAAGAGGAAGAGGAGGACGAGGAGGAGGAGGAACCTCAATACGAGAATCTCAAGCGACGAGTAGGAGATAGTGCCAGCGAATCTTTGAACAAGCCAAATCAGCATGGATCTCCAGAAAAATCCAGATCTGACCAGCCCATTCCTCCTTACATGCCTCTTCAACAAAGCACGAGCAAGAAATCATCCTCGCTGGAGAAGAGGATCAATAAGAAGAAGGAGAAGGAGGGATGTAAGCAGCAATAAGACACAAACTCGACTACCCGAGCTTCCAGTATTTCTTTGCCAAGATTGCTTTGACCAGCTTGTGATATGATCGTATGTATTGATAGTATTGACTTTTTTTTTTAGCAATTTAGTCCGTATAAAATAAGCTACCTATTTTTCCATGTCGTTTTCTAGGTCACAATAGATGAGTTCAAAAGCTACAGGAGCACTTCTCGTTGACATTGATGACCGTTTAGAACGCGTGTCGTGTTCTTAGAATACAGTTCTTCAAATTAGTGTCCGGTCTGGCGAATTGGAACTACCTGAACTCGGGAAGGGGGACTGTTTAAGAGCAGCTTACGGACACCGTTGTCACCTTCAAGGTCCACGACATCGGGAAAAACAAAAGCCTTTGTTCCATCACAGAATATCACCATACAATGGCGGTGAAAAAAACAGCGAAGAGCAAGACCCAAGCACCTTCCGTTTTGTCATAGCTTTCAGTCCCTGCAAGGCGACCCGAGACTACGACTTTTGCCATCTGCCGATCTATGTCTACTCTCGCCGTCGTGCGAGACTTGGAGTTGTAGATGCTTAGGAGAGTTAACCGGGGAGATCCATAACTTGACAAAAAGGTCGGACGCATCCGGAGAGGACAGGACCAAATAGGATGTATTCAAGGACTTCCTCGAGTAGGTCGAGCTCATCACAAGTGCTCCTGAAGAATAACTTGCCTTACACGAGGATGGCCTTTCAAGTGCGTGGTCTAGGATGGGGACGCATCAGATGCAGGCGGACATGCACATTTGTATTGGACATTGTCCCATGCTTCTATTTATTTTTCAACTACTTAATGTACTTGTCCATGAACTTCTTGTGGAACTCACTCCTGATAGTATCGTTGATGAACGTTTTCTCCTTCTTGTCTGGCTCAGCTCTAGAAAAAAAAAGAGATGACTTTACTACACCCCAGTCAACTACTCCCTGTACTGACATTAGTAATTCATCTAAGAGGACTGTTAGAGGTGGGCAGGTTGTGGGGGTAAACACCTTTATCAACTCGAACAAACCTGGAACAATTTTTGAAGACAACATCATCATCCCATCTCCTCTTGACCTTCATGTCCCCAGCCACCTTCAAATCAGCACCAGCATATTTGTCCTTGAGCAAAGGATTCCCAGTCAAGATGTTTTCCATCCTGATCTTTTCCTCCTCAGCACGCTTCTCCTCTTCCTGCCACAAATGGTGGATCAAGGTTTCTATTCTCTTATACCAAGATCAATGATCAAGCATTGCACTCACCCGCTCCATCTCTTCCATGGCCTTCTCTTGCTTTATTTTCTGTAACTCTGCCATAAGTGCAGCAGTATCGTCATCATCATCGGAGTCATCATCGGAGTTTTCATTTCCACTCTCATCGATGGGGTCATCAGCATCAACATTTGCGGAGGCCGACAACTCGAGGCGAGACTTCTTGGACCTATAGAAGTCAGTCTAACAGTCTTAAATCCAAATCTTTTGAAACCTCTTTCAAAACTCACGATGATGATGATGCAGCCTCAAGCTGTCGCTGCTGACTGGAGGTCCTGTTGCTCCCACCTTTTTCCCTGGCAGCCAACCGCTCGCGCTCATGCAACTCTCGCTTGAGGTCGCGGCCTGAGAGCTCCTCTACACTGCTCTGGCCGCGGTCGCGAGTCTTGAGGGACTGGTGGGAGGGACTGGGGAGAGTGAAGCCTTTGATTTCTAAAGTAACGCTGTACTCGACAAAGACGAACTTACAGATCTCTGGAGGAATACTGTTTGGATAGGGCGGAAAGGTCACGCTCTCGGGCGCCCTGGCCGCCACGGGCGGTGTCGAAGGTGGGGCGCGCGGCGGTGGTCATGCCCGAGAAGAAGCTGCACGCACTCAAGTCCAATAAGAGTTAACGTTGTCAATCACTAGTAAGCAAAGACAAGAGACGGCTTTGTTGTCTTCTCCTTGACAGCGTTGCCACAATGTTCCAGTTTCACTAACGTGTAGTGCTGCTAATGTTTTATCTCTGTGGGTGCGTCTTCTTCATCGCAGTGCGGGCGAAACACATCAAGGATGATGGTGGCGATATAAAATGGCCGAACTTTAGTTTTTACGGCGTGATGTGACTCCGTAAGGTACCCAGTTAGGACTTCGTCATGGACCAGTGCTTGCTCGTCAGGTCCTTCCTTGTTGCGTCCTCTTTGGGGTCAGTGTCGTCGGGTTTTTCTTTCGCCCCCCACTCTGCTGTAGCGTCGGGTGTTTTCTTTTCGCCTCAGTTTGTTGTGGCGTCGTCGACGTCGTCTGTCCTCAGGGTCTCGCTCGTCCGGTGGAACAAAGGCAATCGTCCCGGATTAGGCCGTGCGTCGGGGACTTCAGGTCTTTGGAGAGGCCCCGCCGGTTCTTTCGTCGAGGTGAGCACATCTTAACCGGGGTTGGGTGCCTCCGGACCAATGATTGGCGATCGCGGGAGCGAGCGACGCGCATTGGCCAACGGAACGGACTCGGCCAATGGCCGACACGCTGACGCGAGAAGTGGGCCCAATGTAGGCATCTCTAAGCTTTCGCTATCTTTGCCGACAGGACGCATCATTACGGCCTCTTTCAAAGTGCACGACTCCGTTCGTGTACATAAGTACTGCAGTACATGCTCGCTGCAGATGCTTCCATCTCCTCCCCTCTCCCCCCCCCCTTTTCAATTCACCCCGTTCTCCACCGGGGGTTAGACAATGGATGTGTGGGAAAGTTCAATCCCTATGGCTTGACCGATGACTCTATTGTCCACCTCTTCCAGATGCTGCAACAGAACTCGTCTTCTCAGCCGCATTCGGCGCTCCAGACGCCGGCCGGCCAACCCATCCTCCTGCAAGCTCTTCCCAGCGGCCAACAGCAGCAGCAACAAGCTGGACAGCAACCACAAACAATCCAAGTACGCCAATGAAAAGAATGACATGATTAAATCGCAACCGTTGGCTCATTCGTTAAAAGAACCGTCAGTGTTCTGTTTGTCGCTCCGGGAGATATGTTCCAAGATCTCTTCTACGCGAGCCAACAGGCGAGGGTCGAGAGAATTAGTACTCATCAACGCGTCTAATAATACCTATTTGTTTTTGTCAATAACAGGTTTCCGGAGCCGACTTTACACAACTGCAGGTGTTGCCTGTCCAGAATGGCCTCCCAGCTGGAGGTCAGGTCATGCTGCAACCTCAACAGCAAGTCATCCAAACAGTCGACGGACAGGCTCTTATCTACCAACCTTTACAGGTGAGGGGTCATACGGCGTTTACTCAATTATTCGACACGTCCTGAATAGAGGGCATAACGGGGTTGCTTTTTGTTCTTAGATTTCTTCAGATGGCGCCGCTCCTCAGGTCATAGCTGCTCAGGGCCAAGTCTTTCAGCTTCCGGGAGGCAGCACCATCACCCAAGCTAATGTAGTGCAAGCACCTCAGACTGCCACCTCAACCAGTTCTTCATCGCAGTCCTCGGGACAATCTCAACAAGAACCTAACGCCAGCCAGCAACAACAGGAAAACGGAATGCTCATGATGGTGCCCAACGCCACTGGGGTGCCTGCCTTACAAAGGATTCCACTGCCTGGTAGGAAAAAAAGAGTTACTTAGTAGGATTCTCAACTGAATCTGTGCCTCTCGTACTGTTCAGGACCTGAGCTTATGGAAGAGGAGCCCTTGTACGTGAATGCCAAGCAGTATCAACGAATTCTGAAACGCCGCCAGGCTCGGGCTAAGCTGGAGGCCGAGGGTAGGATACCCAAAGAACGTAAGAAGTATCTCCATGAGTCGCGACACCTGCACGCCTTGAAAAGGATCAGGGGTGAAGGGGGAAAGTTTAATTCTAACGAAGAGCCCAGGAAGCAGCAGCAGGGCAAGGGGGCTGGAGACCAAGAGGAGGACACAAAGCCAGTTCTCTCACAATTACAGCAACAGCAGCGACCACAGCATTACGGCGGCAACCTCAGACACGTTGCATCTCTTTAGAGATCTCATCTGCTCACACGGGGAGCACGCAGCATACTTACTGTATATGTTATACATGTTGCATATGAGTTCTACTCCATAGTACTAGGCATAATAACTACTGCTTTGACGCTAAGTACGTACATTTCGTACTGTTTGTAGCATTCCTTCATGCTCTTTGCTATCTAATATACAAAGTGCAGGAAAGGCGGAAAAAGTGAAACTCAAGGAAAAAAAGTCCAATCAGTGAAAACGTTACATATATTCGACTTTGTGACGCCAAAAACTGTGACTGACTCAGTCACGAAAACTTCTGTAATTTAACAAACAAAACAAAGTGACATAAATGTTACTCCGCCAGAAACATAGACACGGATACTGACACTGTGATTTTCGTCACGAGACAGCTAGACAAAACTCAGGTCTACCAATGTTGAAGTCTCGTCGACGAAATTAAACTTCTTCAGGCACCTGTCACGTTCGACACGTCGAACTCGGCCGGGTAGTGCACCTTCTCGAGCAGCCGCACTTCCATCAGTGGGCACACGTAAACGCAGAAGTGATAGGCCAAGCTGCGAGCGCGGCCCAAGGCGCACGCCGAGGACGCACAACCCTCGTTTTCGTGGAAGACGCTGCACGCAACATTTCGAGAGTAGGAAAAGTGTTCTTTCTCCAGAAGACCCTCGGCCACTCTGACACTGGGCGTGACGGCGGCGCGGCTGCGGCCCACTTCCTTGGCCATGACGGAGAGGAGCAAGGGGAGCTCGAAGAACTCCAGTCGGTCTTCGTCTGTCTTTGTCATATTGCATAGCCAACGCCAAGATTCTTGCACCTCATCCTTGCGGTTGGGCATGACGAAAACAGAGTGCTGTCGAAGACCAGTCGCAAAGTCGGGCCCCACGCAGGCGGCGATGAAGGTGAGAAGTTCGTCGACGATGGCTACGTAATCGCTCTCCAATTTGTCCAGGTCCATAGGAATTCGGTGTTCCCTGTCCCTCTTAGTCATCATTTCGTGCCGGTAACCCAAAGGAACCGTGCCGAAGTGGATGAGCTTGTGCCATTCCCTTACTATCCCCTGGGTGGCGCTCATCTCCACCACCCCCACTTCTGCCGGCATACAGACCCAGCGGCCCCCCTCAGCCACCCGGCACCACGACTGAACGTCAATGATTACGAAATTTAGGGTGCCGGGACCTCTGGGGTATGAGGCGACGATGTCGCTTACGGCTTGAATCCTGGCCGCCGCCTCAATCTCGTCACGGATCCTCTCCTTCTCAGCCTCCTCGATATTTCTCCCTCGGCAGTCGAGAGGGCCGTTCCTCCTCCCCTTCTTGGCCATGGCCTTGAATTCACTTTTCTCCGGTCACTAATAATATCTTTTTTAGGAATATCGACTGAAGACAATGATGCCCAATCGAGAGCCAGTCCGAAGATACGAAAAAGGAACGAGATCGGTTCAACCAGCCCTACCGCTAGGGATTCCGCCGGTCGCGAGGTGACGGGACTTGTAGTGTAGTCCGAGCGACCTCGGGTACCTCCAGTAGTATACGATAACATTTCGGATATTTAAGATCGGAAGAGGTCAGGAGTGACCTACGAGGTCACTGGAGGTCTCATCTTTGGGAATATGGTGTGTGGACTGCACGGGGGGCGTGACCGCGCAAGCGCATACGCTATACTATGCTAGTACGCTATAGTAGTGGTATACAACTGGGTACGGGACTAAGTACGTCTACGACAGAGTACTTTATGTACTGTGCATGGACTGAACTGCGGTCGCCGACGCCGATCGATAAAACGGAGCTAAACATTCTGGCCACCCTGAGCTGAGGAGACGCGTCCTTGCCTTCAGATAAAAAAGACCAAAACAAAACAAACACTTGGAAGATTGATAAGGACAGGAACTTTCCTGGACCATTGAGGTTTGGCCCCTATACGCATGTCGAGCATGCGAGGTAGCCGGCCGATGCCTTCGGCCAGAAGTAGTGGCCGGGGAGCAGCCCCGGACCCTCCTGCTCCGGCGCCCCGGAAGGGAGGTCGAGGTGCTGCTACAGTGATGTCGAGAAGCGTCACGACAGACGGAGCCTCGCACTCGCAGTCGCGAGGAGGATCGTCGAATATTCAGTCGAAGAGAGGTTCTTACGCTGCCGGCAGTCGCTGTGGAATGAGCGCCTCCATGAGTGGATCTCTCGGGACAAGACCTGTGCCCACGGACAGCAGCGGTGCTGCTGGCCGGCCGAGGTCGTCGGCAAACACGCTGCCGACGTCAGAAAAATTCAAGGGCCCGACTCCCACTGCTAGGCACGGTTCCACTAGGCCAGAGACGGCAAGGAGGACAGGAGTGCCCTCTTCGCGGCCAAGCAGTGGTAACAATCGAAAGTTTGCCAACGACAAGCCAGGAGAGGACAAGGAAGAAAAGCCGCGCTGCCCTAAGTTTCCTCACCCTGACCGGTCTCTGCCTCCCGAGGCCAGAGCCAGAACGGCTTCTGCGAAGAGTAAGGGAGCGGAGAAGCTGTCATCAACAGCTGCCACGAGGATCGTCGATAAGGCACAGGAACAGTCTTCAGTCGTTGCACGACAGATGAAGAAGCCTCCATCTAAGGCATTCCTTGAAGCTCATTCGAAAGCCGCCGAGACGGCCATATTCCACAAGGACGAAGGAACGGACCAGTTGCATCCCAAGTTCTTGCAACAAGCGAGAAGGAACGGCCAGATGAACTTATCCGGGAGAGGACTGGTCAAGGTCCCTGAAAGAGTCTGGACCATCAATGATTTGGATGAGCAGGAGAAAAAAAACGTTTCAAAAGGATTGAGCCTTGACAGGGTGGAAGACACGGAGTCCTGGTGGGATTTCGTTGAGCTAAACAAGCTCATTCTGGCCTCCAACAAGTTGTCTTCGTTGCCTCCGTCCGTGGGAAATCTTCTTGCTCTTACTGTTCTGGATCTCCATGATAACGTCCTCGAGAGTCTTCCAGAGGAGATCGCTAAACTGGAAAACCTTAACCGCCTAAACTTGAACCACAACCGTCTTTCTGTCCTTCCCAACGACTTCTTCAACTTAAGACAGTTGCGAAAGCTAGACCTCTCGAACAATCAGTTAAGCGAATTGAGCGATGAAGTCGGTAGACTGGACTTCATGGAGGCCATGGATTTGTCATACAATCAACTGAAGTCTCTCCCTCCGTCCATCGGTTACCTGACAAAGATGACAATCTTTAACGCTGGACACAACAAGCTGATCAATGTCCCCGACGAAATCTCTTTCCTCAGGGACCTCAGCTCTCTTGACCTCACTTCCAACGAGCTAAAAACCCTGCCTGAGTCCATGGCTGACTTGTCCAAGTTAGAACGGTTGCATTTGAGACACAACTGCCTGTCATCAATGCCTTGTTTGCGAAATTGCAATCACCTAAAAGAAGTACATCTGGGCAATAACCGCCTTCAGGAAGTGACGGTGCAAGATGTAGAGAACATGCCTAATGTCTGTGTGCTGGACCTCAGAGACAACAAGATTGCTGCCATTCCCGACGATATAGTGAATCTGCAAGCGCTGGAGAGGCTGGACCTGACAAACAATGATCTCTCGCTGCTGCCTTTTTCTCTTGGCACCCTTCCAAACCTTAAGTCGCTTTTGGTCGAGGGCAATCCATTCAAGTCTATCAGAAGAGACATCATCCAGCGCGGCACAGTCGGCCTTATGAAGTACCTGCGTTCTCGACTTACCGAGAGCGAACTGAGAGCGCTGTCTTCTACCAGTAGAGAGGGCACACCTCCACCCATTCCAGGGTCGGGTTCACCACTACCCGATGCTCATTCCATGAGAACCACCCAAGCGCTCAACCTGTCCGCTAAGGGACTGACCTCAGTCCCGGACAAGTTGTTCGAGGACGCCGCTGAATCCGGGGTGACTTCAGCCGACCTGAGTAAAAACAACCTTAATGCTACTCCAGATGGGCTACGGATCCTGGCGCCGTCGCTCTTTGAAGTGAATCTAAGTGCGAATCGGCTAGAGTCAGTTGCTTCCTGGCTGGGGTCGATGTGCGCCGCCAAGCTGCAGTACCTCAACTTGGCCAACAACAAGCTGGTGTCTCTGCCAGGCGACATTTCCCAGCTGTCTCAACTGCGTGAGGTGTCTCTGGCGTATAACAGGTTCGAAGAGGTGCCTTCGTGTCTCTACTCATGCCCAAAGTTGGAGACCATAGTCCTCTGTGGCAACAAAGTGGTTCGAATCGATGTGGAAGGGCTATCAAAGCTGGAAATGCTTGCCGTGTTGGATTTACAGAACAACAGCATAGATCATGTTCCACCTGAGCTGGGAAACTTGAAGCAGCTGAGGTCACTTCAGCTAGAAGGCAATGCCTTCAGGATGCCAAGGCCGCAGGTCTTAGTGAAGGGCACCGAGGCGGTGCTGGCGTATCTCAGAGATAGAATTCCGAAGTGATTGGATAGTATGTACATATACATTACGCTCCATGTAACTTACTAGTGTCCGTTCGTGTGACGATAAACTGCGAATCTTCATCAAGGATATAATCTGTATTGCTTCACGTCTGTAAAACAATGGTATATACGGTACTTAACTTTTGAATCTAGGGACACATAAAATACTTGCGCACGTGTAATCAGTGACCAGTGCGTCTCATACTGTATGTAACATGTTCCGCAGTAGGTTGTTTCCTTACATTCCAGCCTTTAAATGTCTAGTCTACGTAGTAGCACGTTTTCAGTGTATGAGTGTGACGTAACATACTGATATGTAGGTGCGAAATAATATTTTATCGACTCGAAACTTGCATTTCGATTGCAGTGAGACCTAGTACTGGTATATGATCTTTTGATCGTTAAGTGCAATTGGTATCCGGCGGTCCGCGCGGTGGTCTGGAGCGCAAAAAGGGCTCGGACCACACATTTGGACCGCTGAATTGTCCTTCTGTCATAAAAAAGAAAGAAAAGAAACACAAACATACATTAAGAAACAAGCACAAAAACACACTTCTTGGGCGGCCTCTCCGAAAAAAACTGGCGAAAAGTAAACTTGCCCATAAGAAAACGCCTCTAAAATTTGGTGCCGATCAGTCCAGTGGTCTGGGAGTACTGGAGTAGACAGAAGCTCTCTTTCCTTCTTTCTTTCTCTCTCTCCCCTCTCTCTCTCTTACTATACTGTGGGTTAACAATGGAAAAAATGAAAAGCAAAAAACACGTGGCAACTTGCATTGAGTCATTCTTTACACCATGACGGCCCTCTCCTCGTCGTCATCTTCCTCTTCCAT
>JAAUXU010109780.1_pt1 | contig 36228 bp, 38 predicted proteins | sample 7278151 | NCBI WGS metagenome assembly JAAUXU01 (sample SAMN14350113, study PRJNA611818) | marine sediment metagenome | isolation source: surface marine sediment (1.8m) | place: French Polynesia: Moorea | collected 2018-08 | reverse complement strand
TCATGGATTGCACAGGATCAGTGAAGCATCGGAGCTCGAGTTTGTTCTTCAGGCTCACCTGAGCTCCTCCCCAATCTCTCGATGAAATTGGAACGCCACGCCACGCGACTAAGACTTGTGGACTTATTTGCCACCCTCGATCAAGTCCAATCTCAGCATGCTCCAACACCTTCATCTTCATTTCCAAGTTCAGTTCTGTTCTGGCCAGGAATCCTGATGCGGAACTACTTCTTCCACAATATGTGTGGCCTCTCGCAGATTGGCTGAATGTGTGGTGCCAGAGGACCTTCAAATGAGGGGTTTAGCCCCATTTACGTTCTGTCCCACCATCAGCGTGGCTGCCATTTTTAGTGTCAAAGTCTGTCTCCATTGATGACCTACCTCTCCTGCCAAAGAACTTCAATAGTGACTACAGTGAAACAGGTCAGATGCAGAGTCTGTCTAAAACGTTTTCGGATGCCATCATTGTGGACAGCTGATCAATTGCAGTGAGGCCGTCATATCTTGAAGTCAAAATAATATTGCTGCTGACCAAACATTATACTTACTAAAAGTCATGTCTCTAACTCATACGTCTCAGTGCTATGAAATACTTGTGGCTGACCCAGCAATATCATGACTTTGACGTTTGTCTGCTCTAGCTGAGTACTCCTTAGAGAAATTTGTATGTAACGGCTGTAAAACTAAATTCCCCCCCCCCCCCCCCTAGATTTGCTGCAGCATTTATGTACAATCATGTCGTTAGAAAATGATTGAATTAGTCATGGTCCTACATCTCTTGCCTTCATACAAGACTGAGATTACCTGGATTGTCTTAAAGAAGAACGTCATGGCTGGCATCATGCAACAAGAATTCAGGAAGTGCAAAACCCTTTTTCAGAATACCTGGATCATGGACACGAAGTTCTGTCAGTCTTTCGAGAAAAGAGAGTAGAAGAACCACCCATGCAGTCGAATCTTACCATTTGGTTTGGTTGATGCCTTATGTGGATATAACCTTACCCACAGAAACATCTCATCCAATATCTGGGTCCTGAGTGACTAGATATGGGAGATTTTGACGAATGTGAACATGATGTAGGACGACGATTGGAAAGAGCTTGATCTGGAGAGGATCTGGTGAGGACCAAGAGGCCAGTGGATGACTGGGACGGACGCTTAAAAGGGCCAAGCGACCCGGAATCACAGCAATTTCAATGTAAATTATAACTGCTGAATGGGCTTGTGAAATTGACATCTGATGGATAAGCGGCCCAAGTAGTTGTGATGATAGGGCACAAAATTGTGTCAAAGCCAGTGAACGATACTTTTGCTGCTTGCTTTGCAACTTTGCCAGTTTCAACTCAGCAAACTAAGGCTGCATTCTCACTGGCTGTCTGGTTTTGAAACAGAAATGGCTGCTAAACGTTCAAACTATTTAATGTCTCTGGCCAAAAGGAAGGAGCCAGTTTACAGCCATTTTCTGCCCTTGAGCCATTTAACGCTCCGGTTAAATGGCTCCAGATGCTCAAACGGGCCATGTTGCTCAGCCCTAGCTAGAGTGGTCCGTTTAAACATTGCGCACTATATATTCTTTAACCAATTTCTTCCATCTATGAAGGAAAAAGTCAAGAGTGCTATAAGAAAAAGCTGCTTGATGGCAGATACGCACCAATGCAGTAGCTGCCTGCATCCAACCAGGTTTAATTTTTTCACTCCTGGAAGTATTAATTGAACAAGATCTACTCTTGGGTTCAGATCAAGTCAGTTCTGGGATGAAGGTGACAATGACGCAGAGGAGGCTGCGGATATAGAAGAGCAAGAAGAGTTTGGTTCTCCAGGCATTGTCTGCCTCACGCAGCCTGTAAAAACTGGTCTCGTTGCCTACGGCCGCATATGCAACCTTTTGCCATGCTTGTGCCTTGACATAATGCCCTGTGACAACTGTTGTCCTCAGTGCAGGAAAACTATATAGTCCACTCAGACTCAACTACGAGAGTAATTCATTGACATGACAATGGCAAGTATTGCGCGATATCTTCTTTTCACATAACTAGTATTGTATACATGTGTTCACTTGGGATCTGGCTCTTCTGAATAGGTATAACGGTTTGCGTCATTTTCTCCTTTCTCCTTGAAGTTGAAAGTCCCAGTCGTGTCAGATGTCAAAGATGACAAAATTTGCCATGTTTCCTCGCACATTTTCAGAAGATTCGCATTTTTGCCGAAGACGTCTTTAGCTACCTGGGGCAAGAATTGGCGCTCACAGGCACGCTTTAACGTCAGTCCACGGACTAAAAAGTTAAAATCCGCGCATCGATCGCGCTCCCCTTGGAACATCCTGTACTTTTTATCCTAACTTCTGATCAGAGCCTGGTGGACCAAGACATGACCAATTGATGGATGTAACGGATGCATGACGCCAAGTCGATGACACTGATTTCAATCAAGTTGTGAAATTCGAAGATTTTCTGAGGGTCTGGAGACTTCTTATGGTATTCAAGCATTTTCTCCACCTCTTTTTATCTCTCACGCACGGGCACACACGGGTCAAGCAAGCATGCTGTACATAACAGTCATTTTTCACCTAAACTTATTGCTGCTTCATCCCCTTACAAAAGGGTACAGTCACCTTCCAGCCAACTTATCTTGGGCCGATGTCGTGTGAGGGACATATTTTGAATGACCGTTATAATAGCTCTTGCAATAAAGCTGGACTACTGAGTTCCACGCTATGCAGGAGACAGCTTGTTTGCACGGGATTGCAACTGCTATCTGCAATATATGTAAATGCAAGGAGCAGTTAGCAGTAGTCAAGAAGTCATTTGATAGGCGTCTTTAAGATACAGTTAGTTGCCTTTGTCCCCGTCCTGTTATGCTAACACAGGTGGTTTTGCACGAACAGTTCCGGTCTCATCTGCAGATCTCTTACCCATTTCAAAAACGTCTGTACTAAAACTGGACATAGCTGCCATGCAGCATGCATAATACAGAGAAGAGTCATCAACACTCACCTCTCCCAGTTTGTCGAGCTTGGTGTAGGTGTCCATCTTTCCAAAGCCAATCTCGGAGAGTGATTGCCTTCTCGTGGCTCTAGTGAGCGGGCCGTCCAATGTAGGTGATACTGCCAATTTTTCCACAAAGTTCTCTGGAAGCTTGAGGTCAGCAGGCAGTGACAGTCTCTTGTTTATTTCCTCTTGGTGAGAGGCCTTCCTCGGGACAGCTGTCCCTCCTGCCGATGCCTTTTGACGCATCTTGACACCGGTATGTGAGGAAGACAGTGCAGACGAGGATCCAGATGATGATCCACTGGTGCTGCCTGCGCCGGTATTGGCGCCACCGCAGCCATTTCGAGCGTTCGGAGCTAAGGATGTAGGAGAGACAACGTCCTCTGAGTGTCTTGATCCCTCTTCACTCTCGCCGTCACTGCCAATCTGAGGGTTCTCATGCACCACACCTGAAAGAAGAGTCACAATAAATTTTGGAGATCATTGACATCCACCTTGAGTTGAGTACAACGTAGACAGTAACAAATGGTCCCGTACTATAAAGATCATTGTTGCCAGTTGAGATTTTTGCCGGTCAACTACCCAGGCAAAGCGAGGATAAAGAGGTAAGAGAATTCGTGCATGCATTCTTGGACATAAGCGTCCATGGTTTTGTACCCTTCATTAGCCCCTTGATGATGGCCCTGAAGGGACTGGGTGTGCGACTCCTGGGCTTGGGGATGCGCATCAAGACCTCGTCGGTCATGTGGGCAGCCATGATCGGTGTCGGTGGTGCGTCCGACACCTGATAACGTGAGGGACCCTCCAGTAGACTGCCTTCTTGCTGGAGCTGTTTTTGTGGCAGGCATGAAGAATCTGAGGATGACGATAGCGGAAGAGATGACGATTCTTCCAGGAGTACAGACTGGAAGTTGACACTCTTATGGTGACCAGTGGCACAATGCATAGCATTGAACAGCGATGAAGTCCAGCTCTTGGGCCTGGTGCGTGGCGGTGGCCGAGGCTGGTTAGAAGAAGCACCTCCGTCAGAAGAGGCCGCAGACAGTGGTTGAGGTGGCAGTGGTGGCTTCTTGTTGGCTTCAAACACCTCTTGCTCAAGACTGCCACTTAGGGCGGCAAGAGAGACACGATTACCAGGAAGGTACAAGCCATGTCGTTTGCTAGTGGTGCCTAATGTTGAAAATGCTTGTTGTTGATACTGGTAGGGATTGTTCTTTGTCTGCGACTGCTGTTGCATCTGCGAATTATTTCCGCCAGCCATTGGAGACGGTTCCATGGCCTTTTTGGGCTTCCTCAGTACCACTTTAGCACTACCACGTCCTCCACCGTTGTAGAGATTGGTGGGGTTAACACTTGCCACACGACTGACTGGATCTTTGAGCACAGGCACAGAATCTTTGGCCTCAAGCTGCTGCTGTTGCGGCAATCGCTGTTGCGGTTGCTGGTGCTGCAGATTCTGCTGGCTGTTGGTGGGCAGCACCGAGGTCTTGTTGGCGGGCAGCACCGAGGTCTTGTTGGCCAGCTTGCCGACATGTTGACGCGTGTCCGGATAGCCATTGGAGAGCAGCTCAGTCCGAATCATGTTGCAGTTGACACCTCCAGCATTGGCCACATAGCGGTGATGCTGCATGAACGTAGTGCTGGGCTGCTGCCTCACCTTGGCTCTGGCCACATAGCAGGGAGTCACTGCAGAGGACCGTGAAGATTCCTGCATCTTAGCTATTCGTCAAACCGGAGGACTGAGACCCATCAAAGCTTTTGAAGGCTTTTTTGGTGATCAACTCGCACTAGTGGCACAACCCTCCTCCTCTGCCCCGCTTTCTTCCTCTCCCCTCTTTCTTTGGTGTGCACCTGTCTGCCCCATCAAGAGCGAGGAAGGGGAGGCAATGAAGGCACACACGCACGTAAGCAGTCAGGAGTAGGAGAAGCGCTCAAAAAGAAAGAAAGAAAGCGCGGCGGTAGTAGTACAACACCAGCAACTTTCTTGGCAAGAAACGCTAAAATAATTGCTGATATGTCGGCCCACCCCGGTACTACTAGGTGCGCGCGTGACAGCAGAAAGAGCGTTGGCGCCACCAGTACTTGTACAGTAGTTTGTGCTGTCTGCCAACAATATCTTGGGAAAGAAGTAGCTAGAGCAGTTGAGAAAACGCATCCATCACACTAGCTACTTTCTCTACGTAATACTGTGACGGCACACGCTCCTCGCTCATCTGTTGTGTGGCCAGAAGAGAGGAGATACGTGAAGAAGCCACGTAAGCTCTGCTTTGTGAGTGAGTAGTAACGCACCCATATATTATTAATACATATACGGAAACCTCAGCTTTGAGAGTGGCCTGTATGTTTGTGCTTGCTGTATTTCGCAATGATATTCAAAAAGACCCACGAAATTGCTGTCATAAACAAATCTTCTCACATATGTTCAGAGGTAATACCTGCAATAACCTTGTCGAAGACCACTTGGGGGTGCAAGGGGTCATGAAAATGAATTTACTTTTATTCTTAACGGAAGACACAAACGTAGTAAACTTCAATCACTCAATTTAACCACGCCCTTCCCCGTTCCTCCATCCTGGACGTGAACGTTGCACAGATGTTTTTCAAAATGGTCTCATCTAGGCTGACTCAAGCTAACTGACTGCAGACACGAACAGTTCCCTGCTGTCATACTGAACACTTGACATCGTGCCCCTCCAGCACCCAAAGTCGAACCAAGAAAAATCTCCGAGTGAAAAGCTACGTCTGGCTGCACAATGTGCTGCATGGTGATCCAACTCATCCGGACAAGTCCTCTTTTCCCAAGTTGTGGCCAATGGCCTCCTTGACAGCATTCACTGTACCCTGACCCTAGTGGTTCGTCCTTGACCTTCTTAAATGTTAGCTGTCCCTCTGTCCCAACGTCCTGAAGGAGGTAATCCAGGCACGGACCAGAAAACATATTCCTTTTATTTTTCCTTCGAGCGCAAGAATTGAAGAAGATTTATTGTCATGCTGTCTGCCAACGAATAATTAAGAAAGGTAATGCTTTCTATCCTATTTTCTTGCTTTGTTTACTGGATCAGCTATAATTCATTAAGCTGAGGAAACAAACCTGTCAGCCATCAAGAAACGAAAAGCTAAATATATACATGTAAAATTTCAAGCGTGTATAACAAAAGGTGCTGAATTTCAGCCGTATCATGATGACTTCTAACACTACACAAGTTGAGGAAGACAACACAGTGTGAACGCAGACAGCTTGCATGGATTTGCCTCTGTAGGCGAGGTGACAAAAAATGGAAAAGTTGTCTGCACTTTTCCCAAGAGATCTGTTTATCTTGGAAACCTCTTAGTAATCTCTGGTGCGGCATATATCATGCAGACTAATACACTGGTATACGAGCTGGTATACTTATCTCCTCGTACCAGGAGCAGCCAGCCCCTCCACAACTTGTATGACGACAAAGGCCTTTTGCTGCTGGTTAGAATAGCGTCAAAAGGTCTACATGCGATCGCGTGCGACCTCTTGCCAGTAGCGGTCTTCGGGAAAAGATGGGGCTTTCTGCCAAAAAAGGGTGTTTGGCCAGAGGAAAGCAAGAAGACGAAGGACGAAAACACACTACCCAGAAGGAAAGTTTAGCGCAAAAAGCTTCTTCGCGAATAAGAGCACCTGTGCAACGATTTCATGGAGCAAAAGTTCTGACCTTAAGCATGGTTCATGACAGCTCCCTCCGGATGACTCACGTTACCGCTCCCGATCGATTCTAATTTATGCAATGACCTTGGCAACATGTCTATTTAGTATCAGTGGCGTAAAACGAAAATCTCTCGTCTGAGAAGGCTTTTTTTCTATTTGTAAAAGCTGTCAAGCTTAATGGCTTTCGCTAGAGGCACTTCTCAGTGCTATACTTTCCAAAAAGGATTTTCAGGATTTTCTCTTACCATTACAGTAAAGCCTTCCCCCGTATCATTTTCTTCGATCCTCCAACTGCATTGCTAATACTCTTGCGTGGGCAAACAAGGAAAAGGAAAAAAAGTTAATCAGCCCTGCAGCAAAGGCCCGGAGCCTACCTGCGGACGCGTATATACTGTACGTACATAAGGAGAGGACAGCAGTCGTCGGAATCTAAACATTTTGTCGGGCTCAAAAATTAAGAAAAAAAATATTCTGTTCCGGTATTAGGCCTTATGATGGGTGCCTCGCTGCCAGTCTTAGTCTATTGCTTATCTAAGTCGAAGCCTTTATCTGCAGCTAGTTCTTGTGATCATTACACTGCAGAGCTTTAATCTAGTTTTAGAACGAGGCAGCGAGGGAAGAGGAGGACGCCTATTGCTTAAGGCTAGGGTTAAGTCAAGAAAAACGCGCCAGATCGAGCTTTTTTGTAGGTTTAAGCTATCATTGGCGCCTCACATACTGAAAACAAGGGATTATAAAGCAAGTCCGAGCTAGGAATGAGAATCATGCCCACATCTTACCACACTGTATATTTGCAGCGGAGATCGAAAACATGAGAAGACGCTACCAGCTAGGGTCGTCCTGCTTTATCTATGTGGTAATCATAACATTTGTAAGTGAGGAAAGTCGCCAGCGTAGCCGCTCTGACCTCCAAGAGAAATATTGTATCCCCTTGGCAACTGAAGAGTGCACTCGATCTTTTAAAGCTCTCTTCCTAGCATGTTTTAACTGCACACACGAAGTTAGGCAGATCACCTGACTTCAATCTTTCACGCCGTCCTGCGTGAGCAAATGCAGAATGTGCAAGCACATATCCAGGCCACCTGGTTATGCTGGTAGCTGCTACCTCTCATCAACGTGCATGGTCTAGGACAATTCTCTACACATTCTCGAGCAGTCCGCGCAGGCACACATATCGGCAGGTACTATACTAAGTACATGTGCACTCGTATAAAAAAGAAGGTACAAATGGATTTTTAAGTTTGATTACCCAGACCTTTTCATAGGACAAACATACCTTTTTTCTGGTGTTCTGAGAATTGATGGAAGAAGAGAAGCGCATGAGTGTTTGCGTGATCTCCAACATACCCTGGGTTATCTGTCATTGTAGATACGTGCACGCACGCACGTACGCGCGCTCGCACGCGCACACACTTCGGTCTGAGGAGACTCGTTTAATTTGATATGTTTAAAGGAATGACAGTACAGGACAGCACAGGAGATTGTTCCCAGCTTTGCATGAGAGATGTCTTGCATAACGCACAGATGTTCTCATTCTCTCTGTCCTTACATTAGCACACGATTTATGCCTACACTGCTACATATGGTGCTTGATACACCCACGCAGACGAAATCTGTCAGTTTACTATCACGAGGCCAGTGAGAGATCTTCAGCTAGAGCAATATCAACTCAATGGTGAGTAACACTCGTGCGATTGGCCACTTGGGGGTGCCAGCAAAGTCTCGAGATGATTAGCCCTAATCAAACCTCCCACACTCCTCTTTTTTTCAGGTGAGGTGCAAAAATCCCGACACCCGCTCAGCTAACTCCTTGCTGCTGCTGCCCAAATGCTTGAGTCACAAGGCTCGAGTCAAGGGCTTACGCGTGGAAAAAGAATGCGGCTGCGGCCACCTCTATGACTGCGGTCACCAGGGCCAACGCGTACACGTGTTGGGAGAGGGACCCGGATTCTCCTTACCTAGAGTGATGGATTTGGAGCACTTCATAGACAGCTTCCGGGCCCGCCGGTCAAACCACGATCCTAGTGAGTTAGTGGACCGCTTGCCCACCGCTGATAGTGTCGTGAACGTGTTGGATTTCTGCAGCATCTTGATCTCCATACTTTCACACATCTACCACAAGAATATAGACTTTTCCAGTCACTTAAAGTCATTTAGAACTGCTCCACCGTAGTCTTTGACACCCATCGCGACGATGATGGCAGCTGCAGCTGCAGATAAGGCTTCTTCTTCGCTGTGAATAGATGTCTTGCTTTCCTTATCTTCTGATGCATAGGCAACCTCCTGCCCCTTTTTTGGAGGAAGATCCTCTTCTGCTCAGTGGATATTTTCTCAAAATGGGTCTGAACTGCTCTTGCTCGTGGCAAGGGGCGTCCGTCTTCACTACTGATTAGTGGAGGGGTCGCCTGGTGTTACACATCGTCAAGGATTACTTGCAGAGAACGCAGAGCGCTCCTCTCTTCGCTGTGAGTCACCACACGCCGGGGCGGCCCTTCTTTGCTGCTGCTCCAGCTGCTGCAGCTGCTCCAGTGAACCCACTTACTTCTCCCTCCTCTGGTGGATGGTGGCGGCGGTGGCGGATATGGCGGCGGCGGCGATGGCGGCGGCGGGTCCAACAACGCCGAACGCCTCGCTGCTGCGAGCTATGTACGCACGCACACGACGCGATAAACCCGCGTGAGCGCGCAGCCGGGCTTCTACTGTCGTACTACTACGTACAATTCTGCTACGTATTCTTCTTCTTCTTCCTCCCCTGCTGTGGAGGGTACGTATACTACAGAGAAGACACCACCACCAGTCTCCTACTTGCATACACTTCCTTCAAAGCGAGAGCGTTCCTTATGAGCGATTAGTAGGGACAGGATTTGCCGCTGGGTCGCTGAATACACGCTCGCGCACCCACGCGGGGCACACGCGGGACAACAGCAGCCTTGGAAAAGACGGGGGACGACTATTCCGAGGAATATCTTCGTCGTGACCCCAGACGATTCGCTCGAATTCTTTATTGCCTTGAATGCAAAGAACCCACGCTGAGCATGTGTGTGTGTGTGTGTGTGTGCGTGCATGCGCGCGTGTGGGTGGGAGTGTGCGTGTGCGCGCGCGCATGCGTTGCCCTCTCCCAACCCTTGGCTGCTGCAGTTCTTTGTTGACGTGTGGAAAGAGGAGGGATCGATAAATTGCGCTTTAGAACTACTAGCTATAAACTCGGCACTGCTATTCACCATGGCATCATCATGGTGACTTGTCCCCATATGCGGACCAGCTACTCTCTTAACACTATCGATTAAGAACTTCCTATCAGCATGGTAGAGCGTTCCACGCCACTGACACATAACTGGCATTCATGTAGGCATTAAGCGGCTTGCACTGTTGGCCCAACAGTTGTATGAACGTGTACAATGACATAAGAACGGGTAGAAGCAGTAGCATAACTCAGCTCTTTGTACGATGAAATAAATATAAGGAGAAAGGACAACAGACTGCACTGTTCTCGTTGCTGGGAGTGGGACGTCCCAGCGCTCTAGACGCAAAAGTGAAGGAGATAAAAGTTTTTCCTGATGAGGGAGAGTGAAGAAAGCGTCTTTTGTCATGAATCAACACTAGGTGTTGTACTACGGCAGTTGTCTTGCACTGTAGTACGAAAAAGAAAGTTCTCTCTCCCTCAGACTAGAACTTGCATGTCGGTCTAGGTATGCAGCACACATAAACGTCCAGAGAAGCAATAGAAGTACAAGGGGGCCCTGGTAGAGCTCAGGAAATGACTCATGACTTTCTTTCCCTGTATTTTACATACATCGAAGTTTGGGCCTATGCAGTAGTGCCATGTGCTTGGGGCAGGGAGACTAATAGAACGAGAACGCCCAAGAGACAGGTCCGACGTGTCTTTTCACACTCAAGGGCCAGCATAGCGTGTGTGTGTGCGTGTGCGCGTGTGTAACGCTGTTGCGACTCAGCACGTACTACATAATCAAGAGTAGCATGTAGCTGAAACAGACCGCGTCACATACCGGTTTCCAAGCATCTCAGAGGCAAGTAGTGTCTGAAACAATAAAAGTCTTCTCTGGCTTTTCTTTGCTCTTTTAATTTAGCAATGCCGACGGAGCAGTCTGAGCAGTGATAATCTTTGGAAGCATGGCAAAGAAAAGCAGAAAAAAGATAGATATCGAGAAAGCACAGTCAAAGCTCTCAGGGAATTTTTCCTTACGATAGCATTATCCTCCCAGGTACGCAAAACGTTCTCGTCGGCAGAACAGGGCTACTCGAAAGTAGAGGACGTTTGCTCTGGGTTCGCTCATGCACTACCAGCCCCCTTGAAAATTACTTCTAAAATACAGTGTGGCAAGACTGTTGAGCATAGACGCCAGGAGTACATTGGTACAGTCTGTTCAAAAAGCTTACTTCAGGTTGTAGAGACTAAATGGAAGAATTTATATTCTTCCTCATGGGGGCATATAAATGAACAAAAGTGTATCTCTGCATAAGAATTTTCTTCGAGGCCGCTGGACCGACTGAGACCAAAATGATAAGGGCTTAAAGACGAAGCACTACTTCTATTTTTTTAAGAACGGGTCGACCCCCAAAACAAAAGAGATACCAATGCACTGAAATCTTCAAAAATCGAGTAAACTTCAAGGGTTGCTAAGCTTTGCTTTAACTTCGACAGGAGCATGCTGTTTCTGCAGAAGACAGATAAAAAATCTCAGCCTTACAGAAGAGAACTTTAGCGCTGTTATACCAAGGAGGAGAGAAAAGCCGACACCTACTTAATGCCTATTTGCTCCTCATGGACGGCTAGTTTCATTATGAAGATGCGGGATAAAAGCAAGGGATCTATCTGAGCTACAGAGACTCATGGCAGACCATTTTCCTGCTTACGTCACAAGGTCTGGATAGCACCCCGAGGCAACAGCTGTCTACTACTCCTCGTTCCATAAGGACACGTCGGACATGGACATTGACATAGACACGGGCGAACGGATGGACTTGCGCACGCACCATGTACCAGGTGTATCAAAACATCGTTGACATTTTGAGCATGCAGCTTTCATGAGATTTCACAGTGGATGCCGGGAAAAAGAAAAACAAAGGAAAAACAAAATCATTTCAAGGATTTAAACTTTCAAGAATGCCCCTTCCCTGCTGCCACGCAGGGCTCTACACAGGGCTGAAAGCGCTCTCAGGCAGCAATGAACATAATGGGCCAGGGTTGTCAACATTATTCATCATGTCGGGGATGCTGCTTGGGGCTGTACCTCCTCCACATGCATCCTTCAACAATGTAGCCTGGAGGATTCAGGTTTGGGCTAGAGGGAAACCATGTATCCTTTGACCAGCAGAACCAAAGTAAGCGTTTGCAAAACGTCTTGTTAAAGGCAGTTTTTGGTAAGTTCGTAGTTGAGTTTCGTTCTGTTGCACAGTTCCGTCCCTCATCTTTCCAAAGAGGTGCGCTTTGTTTCTCTTCAGAAGAGAGACAGAGGGTTTTCGCCAAATATGTAACTTCACTAAAAGTCACTTCAAGGACTTTGGATGGAGACAACTGTACAACGATGGAGAATACCACAGGCTTCTCGCTGCCAGGAGCATCGAGGTCACTAAGGAGGCGAAGGATCTTATTGCAGTTAAACCAAAGTCTAGCATTTTATGAGTTATTGAGGGACATGAGCCCAGCCTGCATGCAGTCATGAGAAAAGGTGTAGGACTGAGGTTAAGGGCTGTTTAGCACAATCAGGGCCTCACCACAGTGTGAGGAATAATTTGTTGTAAGATCATGAATCTCCCGAAAAAGAGCCACCACCTCAGGCTAATCAATCAATCCCAACACCTAGGGAAGGCGTTTGGAGTTGTCAGGACAGACAGGAAATGATTCAAGGTTTCGACCTTGAAGACACAGGAGTAGTTGGACATCCACAAGGACCTCGTCGCACGGGCTTCATCAGCACAAGCACGTCAGACGTCACCAAGTCAGCAACCACCACGTAATGTCATTGGGTAAGAGCTGTAAAATCCGAAAGGGGGAGGAAGCGCCTAGTCTAGACGGGCGTTTGTAGTTTAACATTTCTGGCATTGGTTTAAATGGATTTTAACGACTCATGGGCCATGACGACCCTGAGGCCGCCACATCCTCCCCCGTCCTTCGGGTAGTCAAGTTTAGCAAGAATCGGTCGGGTGTAGCAGGAGTAAGTGAAATATAACCGCCCTCTCCTATTGCACAAAGTGAACAGTAGACTAACGTCAGAAATGCTAAGTTTCTACCGTCATTTTCCTCTTCTGCATCAGCTGCATTATGAGCTATAGCCATGTCCATTAGGGAGGCCAAAATGTTGGTGACGACTTTGCTTAGTCACCAAAATGCAGTGGTTTTTTTTGCACCCCCAATTGCGTTGCATGGCTTTGGATTTTCTGAAGTCCCTAAGAAAAGCATGCAACAGATCCCCAAAGTTTTGCCAAATTGGCTATGTATGTAGTGATTGAGCTGAAACATGTTTCTTTAGAAACCAAAATGGTTGATCCAGGAGAAACACTTATTCAACAAAAACCCCTTGGCCATGGGCATGTTTTATAATGTTTTAAAAATATAATTTTCTGTTAAGATATCGCTTTTTTCCCGGCAAATGCGGACAAAAGACTTTTTGTCTGCATTTCCTGAACTTTTTTGTCCCCATTTTACTTTTTTGTCTGCATTTCCTGAACTTTTTTGTCCCCATTTTACTTTTTTGTCTGCTAATCAGAGAAACGCAAGACGAAAATGGCTAATTCAATGGAAATTTATATGGCAAAGTGACATCTTAACAGAAAACGTCATCAGTAGGGTTCGGAAGAAAATGTGAATCACATATCACATATTTTTAAAAATTTTTGCCCAAAAATAACATTTTCTCATTTTGCCCTTAAAAAAACATATTTTGTCTTTTTCCACATTTTCTAGGTTTTTTGGTCATTTTTGTTCTGGTCACAGGCCACACAAAGCAAATGTTCATTTTGTCAACGAACAACAAAAGCATGTCAAGATCGTATAAAGATCTTTCATATAAGAAGTGACAGGATCAGTGCACAGGAAGTTTGTATGGCTTTCTCACTGAATTTGGTGGTCACCTTATGCCAGCTGGCCGCATGCAATGACATCACGAATCTACCACCTTCGTAGTGCCCAGACCTTATAGCACTAGCTGCTCTAGCAACATTGTCACTGAAGTCAGTGTGGAAGAGAAGATTTATCCCTTGAAGGAAAATGTCTTCCAAGTCAAAGTTGAAGTGGCTTTGTGAGCTCAATGATCGGGAGGATTACCCATTGAAGTACATGGAGAAGGACACTGTCTCCTGCAAGATCTGTGAAAGTTCCTTCTCTGGTGGCCAGAAGTCCCAGCTGACACAGCACAAAGAGTCTGCCAAGCACAAAACCAACATCCAGAAGAAGACCAGAAGGACTCAGGTTCAGGCTCATCTTGACATTCTTGCTGTCACCAAGTCAAAGCTGTCAAACTGACATCCTTGGAAAGGAGTTGTGTGAGGCCTTTCTTGCTGCCAACATCCTGTGGTACAAGCTGCAGTCTCCAAAGCTACGCTCATTCATGGAGGACAATGTGAGGGATCAAGATCCCAGACAAGTCTGAAGTACAAGAAGTACCTGGACCAGTGCCCAGACAACATGCTCAAGGAGATTGAGAAGGAGCTGAGAGGGCATCCCCTCTGGGTAGCTGTGGATGAGACCACAGATGCCACGGGCCAGTACAATCAATGTGCTTGATGGAAGGCTCAACAGTGAGGTGTACCACCCACCCTTCCTCATCACATACAGCTTCCTCAAGAAGATGAGCTCTGATGCCATCACTTGCCTCATTAACGACTCACTCATGGCCCTGTGGCCCAACTTCGACTCCAACAAGGAGGCCAAGGCCATTGAGGAGAGCAAGAAGCTGCCTTCCTCCCCCACTACATTGCCAAGCTTGAGGAGCAAGGCATGCAGCTGACCATTGCCATGCAGCTGATGGAGGAAACCCGGGGCAAGCTGGCCAGGATCAATGGCAAGACTGGTGAGGAGCTGAAGAGCAAGCTGGACAATGTGCTGAAGAAAAACCCTGGGTTTGACCACATCAAGACTATCACAGGAGTGCTCTCTGGGGCTGCCACCAACTTCCCTGAGGGCATCGGCCATGCAGATGTGGCCATGTTCAAGGACTGTCCTACTGCCAGTGTGGACGTGGAGAGATCTTTCAGCATGTACCACAATATCCTGTCTGACAAGAGGCACAGGCTCACAAAGGAGAGTCTGAAGATCGTGCTGTGCCACTGCTGCTAAAACAGAGAATAAAAAGGTCCAGAAGTGCAAATTTCAGGGTCTTCACCTGCTCTAAAATTTAACATATTTCAGCAAAAATTTAACATATTTCAGCAAAAGTTTAACATATTTCAGCAAAAGTTTAACATATTTCAGCAAAAATTTAACATATTTCAGCAAAAATTTAACATATTTCAGCAAAAGTTTAACATATTTCAGCAAAAATTTAACATATTTCAGCAAAAATTTAACATATTTCAGCAAAAATTTAACACATTTAAGTAAAACAATAGCATACAATATTTGTAGGTAGAAGACGTCTGCCAAACCTGCTGTGTTGTGTTTGTTCATTATTCGTCTGTTATTTTTCCGCCGAATACAGTTCCGTTTTGGCGATACTACCGACTACATTTTTGGGTCCAAAACCCAACATTTTTTTCTGAATCGTAGTCATCTGTCACTCCTTTAAGCAACCTTTGTAAGCCTCCTTATTTGTCCGAAGCGAAGCTGAGGCAGATAAAGTGTTGCATCCTACTCCTTGGTCCAGTCCGGACAAAAAAGTCGGCTCAAAAAGTTTACTTTAACGTCGTAACTGAAATAGTCTTTTGAGCAAACTTTTGAGACCCTCGCTTAGGATTCCTTTTGGCACCTTGACTGTTATGTAGTGAAAAGACCCTGAGGGTTGAGTCACTTAAAATAGTCTTCCAGCCTTCGAGCCTGGGGAGCTAGGGAGGAGAGGAGGGAGAAAAGAAGAGTGAATAGAGTTGCCATGCTCTGGCCAAACGGTATCTACTGCGCTACAAGAAATTCCACAAATGCTTTATAAATCCTGAAACTTGGCGACCCAGGAGGGGAGAGGGAGTGAGGGAAGACAGGGGGTGAGGGGTATCTGGATCAGCCAGTTTCAAAAGTAAAAACAAATTGAAACCGATCTGGGTGCGGATGGACAAGTGCGTGATGAGTCTGAAGTGCGAGATCAGCTTCGAGGGTGACGTCAGCCTTGAGTTGGGTGATGTCAGCTTTGAGAGTGAGATCAGCTTCGAGTCGAGATGAAATCAGCCTCGAATCGAGAGCATGATCAGCTTTGTGTTGCGTGCAAAACATGTGTCGAGCAGGCCAGAGTTGGGAAGACACCCAATAAAGTGGGTTGAGTGTGCTGGCAGGTGGGATCAAATTGGGTCTTATAATAACCCGAGCAAAGCTAGGTACCTCTGCTAGTTGTGTACTAAAATGGATAGGACTTCACTAAATAAAAAAGTACGTAAGTGGCTGGAGACACTCACAGACAGACATACACAAAGGGGCTACTGCTTTATATATTTAAGATATAAGATTAAAGTTAATGTTCCCGATCTTTCTAGCCACAGTGTAGTTCATTCTCACAAGATTGTGATATTTGCCATTACTTCTAGTTTCACATTTTGTTGTGCTGGATAACAGTTTTCCAACCTGCTTTGGCCCCTCTACTGAATGGATGATAAAATCTGAGGGGTAGAAATAGTGCTAAATGATGTCGCTGATTGGTGCTTCTTAAGGGGTGGGTGACTTGTTATGAAAGTTCTGTTAATCAGCTTGCACTTGCCATACCATTCGTCAAACTTAAGTGAAAAATGAGCAAGTGACAAAAAGGATCCAAGTGTCAGCCTTGCTTGATACCAATTGCCTTGCAAGTAAGTGGTGGCTGTTGCTGCGGCCTCCATTGCCACCATAGAGAGAGTGGCCAGGCGAAGAGGATGGGGAAGGACCACAAGAGGAAGTCTGGGGATTGGCACTTCTTGACCAGTGACAGGAGAGGGCTTCTTGGATGGGCTGGTGGCTAGGGTGGCAGCCAACCCCCAAGACCTTCATTAAACAGCCCAGTCGTGAATTTGAATGCTCCCACAACACAGTGAAAGGAACCTCAGGGAGTGTGGCATTAAGTGCTTCTTGAGGAAGAAGCAGCAGCTGCTCACGGAGCAGTCCAAGGAGAAGAGACTTGACTCTGAACTGATTCTGAACTGGATGAAGAGGTGAAGAAATGCATCGATGATCAAGGTTTTCTCAGACAAGGTAAAGATCTTATGGGGGTGATAGGGGGTAATGGGGATCACCAGTGATGACAAGTGCATGCCTCCAATCTTCTTCGGCAAGGACAAGAAGTGCAACACCCCGGTCTATTACGAAGCTCCTGGGGTAATAGGTTTTGCCAAGGAGAACTACCCTGAGGGTAATTAGGAGTGGCAGCAGGATGGGGCTCCAGCCCATACAGTGACGAAGAACCAGAAGTTCTAGAAAGAGAATATTGCAGACATATGGTCCAAGATGATGTAGGCCCCATCCAGCCCCGACCTCAATCCCTTACACTAGTTTTGGTGGAGCATTCGGAGAGCAAGGTCATCGCTACTCCTAATTTAGACTCTCTCAAGGCCAAGATCACATAGGAGTGGGCCATGTATCGCGCAGCCACCATCAAGGCCAGAGCTTTCACCATCATCGTGAGTGAGGCTGTGGAATAGCTGAAGGCTCAAGGATCGAGCATTAGAAAGTTGACATGAGTGCCTATTGTCTGGAAAAATTCAGCTTCCCATCTCAAAAAACAAAAAAGTTATAAGCAACGGAAAAATAACTGCTTCGACCCCTCAGATTTTACCATCCACCCAACAGTATACCTCTATGGCCGTGTAAAAATCAACACCTTCTGGGTATATAGCTGCAGCAGTAACACTGGTCAGCCCGAACACCTCTGCCTCCATGTAGTGTAATAGCATTTTTTCTCTGGCCGCAGTGAACTCCGCTCACACCATAACTGGGGAATTTCAGTTGTGTAGACCACATAGCTGTCTTCCCCATGGACTTCTTTGATAATTGTGTCATGGACCTCAGTTGATTTCCCATACCTTCCTCCTAATCCTCTTCATCTCTCTGGCGTACTCCCTGGCCGTAAGGCCGTAAGGCCAGGGACCTTCTTGTTCTTCTCAGTCTTACAGAATACTTAGTATATCCTCAAAATGTTTATGATCTTTAGTGCTTGCGCTCAGCATAAAAACACCAAGGATGAAGCCCTGCTTCTCTAGTTCTAAGACCTTTTTGCGGTTAATAAACAGTACTGACTGTTTCAGTTTTGTAATAATGTCCATCTTTGACGTGGTGAATCTAAATTCGAGGCACCTTACCTAACCAAAATTCTTATGTTAATAAGGGGGCTAATACAAGAAGCACCCAGTACAGACATCTTTCAAGGCGTGGGAAAGTCGATTCTGATCGTGCAAAGCGCGATCTAGATTAAAGTCTTTATTCAGAGCAAGCGGCTGTACTCAATGTAATCTATTTTAGGTTAAACATTGACATTTTCCAATAACCAATACCAATAACCAATCCGTGGGTCAGGTCAGAACAATTTCATCACGCCAAAAAGACTTAAAGGCCATTTGTGACTACATTAGGACAGAATGCCCTTCTGTTCTCACAGAACTGGCCTGCCATTGAAGGATGGACTCATGGTGTAAAGAAGCCTCTTCCAAATAAAACCACTTCTTCATAAATGTGAAAAAGTACCCTTGAGCTATAACTATGATCATCCTGTTTGAAAATGACATTCAACATAATTTCTCTTCCGACAGTACACGACCTTAACAGGCACTGGAGGTGCTGACGCAGTCACTCAACGTACTTTTATATGTGTGGAAGAGGTGCACCCAATCTCATAGGAGCTTAAAGCTTATCTCTCGGATCAAAGTAAAGCTAGCGCTCTGGCTTAGGCGGGAGAGAGCTTTCTGAGAATCCCTAACAATAACCCTTAACATAATAGTTGCACTGTTAGACTTACCGATTCCGTTCTTCGAAGAGATGGGCAAGGACTCGAATAGGCGAGAATTGGAGGCACTCAATTTCCTTGTCAAGCTCGAGATTGAGCGGAATTTTAACGGGATGGACAAGGACCCTGGAAGGAAGGGAGGAAATCGTCACCACATGAAGCAAAATATAAGCACTGTGTACCATATATCATCATAGCATAGATGGGATACGATGGAAGAACAATAGCAAAGTGAATTTCCGTGCTATGCAGTATGCAATGACTGCAGTCTTTTGGTCTTTGCTCCAGGAATTCGGATGCATCTCGAGCAAAGCTTGCACACACGAATTCAGTTAAGAGTAGCAATGCGATTCCTCCATCGTACTAGCAGCAACATCTACCAAAGAAAACGGTGCTTTTGCAGCTGTCATTGGAAAAAGGACAAGTTAAAGAAACACCATAGTAATAGGACGAAAGAAAATGAGGTCAAACTTGTTAAATCCAGCCCATATGTTAGCGACGTAATCATGTCGTCAATCATTGACCCTAAAAAAAACAGCCTGTCTTGTGCACATAATAGCCGGGTCCACGTTCTGAACTCATTCAAACTGTGCACGGAGCACCAGCTCTGTACAAGTAGGCCATGGGGACACTTACATAAGCAATAATGGATGCGATTATGGTATGCAATAGTTCCAGGGGCAGCAGCTCCTTGGTCTTCATGTCCACTACCATCCTGATCATCTATGTCCACGGCAAGCAGCAATCAAAATTCCCCAATGCACACAAAATGTCCCGTGATAGAGGGACACGCGAAGAAAACCGGGCTGGAAGACCACAATAAGGAGAATCTGAAGACGAGAAGATCCTTGGCACTTGTCTGAGAAATCGTGACGAGTGAACAAATCAGGAAAAGTAACACGAAGAGAAAACCGGCAGAGGAGCAATCGACAGTGTGATACTGGATGACATTGAAGACGACCGACCCAAGCGTGGCTGACGCGTCCACTGGCAGCACTGAAACCTCCAGCGAGCCTTTTTCTTCTTTCTATGGAGAACAGATGAAAACGATGGACCTGAGGTGAATCAATGAGGACTCAATGGAGGCAACGGGTCGAAGGAAGTCGAAGGGGGCAAGTCCAGCCGAGCTCTAATCAAGCGTCGGACTCTTTTGACGAGAGCGCAGAGTTGAGCAAAGTGTCCGAACCTTTGGCGTCAGTGGTCAGCGCAGACAGGTGGTGGTCGTTCGTTAACAGGCAGTCGCCACTATGAGCAGGCTTTCCTCCTACACCAATGAGTCACAATACGTGCAGGAACAGCTTCCGAAGTCAAAGACAGCAGTGATGAGTGTCACCAGAACAAGTGATATTGTTCGAATTCTTCCTCAATCCGGACCAAAGTTCAATTGTCAACGTGATGTGACGACCGCCACCAACACCAAGGTGGAGCGCGGCTCCCAATCCTGAGTGAAGCATGCTGGCCTTTTTTGCAAGCAGTGTTACTTAATGCTCATCATAAGGCTCCCCGTTACTATGGTTGTTTAGCATTACGGTAAATATATAGCGTATCGTCTGCTTTGCTGACCTCTCCTAGCAGGCTCTTTGCTGCATTTGCCGACCTCGAAGACCACCTCGCTCTCTCCATCAGCCTCCTCGGACTCGTCGATGGTAAGCGCCGGCGCCGCCGCCGCCAGTTCCGACAGCGATCCGTGAAAAGAGAGCCGGAAAGTCTGCGACAGTCGCCGCCGCAGCTTGGAGAGGCCGCGTCGGCGAGGAGGTGGGGCCGCCGCGGCCGCCGTCCTCTCCGATGGGCACAAAGCACCATCCGACGACGATAGTCCGAGCGACCCTGCGGAGTCGTCGTCCGAAGGCGATGGAGACGACGAGATGACGAAGGAGCTGCTTCCGACCGCTGGGATCCCGGGTGCAGCCGCTGGGTCAGAGATCATTGTGGTCGTGACTAGACCCTAACAACACGACGTTGACGTTGCTCGCGCCCGTCGTCTCTCTGCCGCTGTGAATCCCGTTTTCGGCGCCCCGTCCGTACTTCGGGTTCCCGGATCTGTTTGCCGCAGTCGGACACAGACTGGAACGACCTTGGTGACTCGAGGAAAGAGCGAACCGGAGCCGTCGAACTTCCCGTTCTAAGTCGTCAACTTCGCACTTGTCGTTTTTTTCTGTCCGGCTTCTTTGGATCTTTTCTCGTGTGCGTGTGCACTGAAGTGATCAAGTGAAGGAGGAACCGAGGGAGAGGCTGAGTGGGACCAGCGCCATTGGTTAAGACAACTTCACCTTCGCCACCTTCGCTGCCCTGGCTGAGGCGGCCGCTGTCGGCCGCGGTGTCATTGGTGTGGGCCTGTCCGGGGTCGGCCGACGCAGACACGAAGCGAGCGAGAGAGAGGGGGGACTCTTCTTTCTTCCTTTTCTCCTGGTGCCGGCACGGGCACAGGTGAGAGACAGGACGAGAGCGACGAGAGCCGTACGGCAGCGGCCACCATGTACGCAGAGCAGAGGTTCCTGTTCCTGATCCTTGCACTCATCATCATATCGTGCACTCATGGCTCGCTCCTCCTCAGGCTGGAGCAATTCATTGACGGCGTGAGCAGTTTTCTAGTCGTCAAATCAGTGCTGAGCACGAGGCCTGCGTCGTCGTCGCCGTCGTCCTCGTCGTCCAGGAAGTCCGTCCCGTCCGGCGAGGGTTCATGCGACTGCACGATGCCATATGGCAGGTTGCGTGTGCTGCAAATGACCGGTGTCAACCTCACCTATGCGCACCATTGATCATGGACAGCTTTGGGAATGATCGTGATCCATCCCCTCGGACGCTTTGAGCAAAGGGGGGATTCGACCATGTAGCCAGATCGGAGGGAAACACTCATAACGATCGAGCTTTTATTAGCAATGATGAGAAGAGAAAATTTCATAAAAAGTTATTTGTTACAACTTCACGAAAGTCTGGCAAAGGTCAGGACTCCATAGGCATAAGCTTCATGAAGTGGGTGTCGCAAAAAAACCCTCATTGCATCAAAGTTGTCATAAACCTGACTCCGGGATTGAAGTTCCCAGCAGTAAACTTGCAGGAGAATCACGGCGAAAAGAGGTGTCTGTGCTTCTTGTGGTAGAATCACCCCTCTCATGCTGTAAGTACTGGATTTTGCGCTCTTTGGGGCGAGTAGGGATGGGTGGATTCACAATTCATCATTGGGTAGAACCGTTCCTGCGTACCTTTACGCCGCGCTTAAAGCACTTTACAAGACTCTCTCTTTCAGCGCGTGAAATCCTAGTTAAAAGGTGAACCCAAACATCTGTCCTCCCCCAGCTCCAGTGATTGGTGATTGTTCTCGACCCACCTCTAGTGACGGTGCAATTTTGTTTCCTCCGCGCAACGTTTTCTTTCGCCCCTTTTTGAACGTTACGCGCTCGACTCTGTCGAATTGACTGGTCGGGGAACGGAAAAAAGAGAAAAGAAAACAAGCAGTAGCTGCAAGAAGACAGAGCAGAAGCAAACGGAATCGCTCTTCGATTTCGTCCCCTAATCCCACCCCGTTGTTCCCCCGATGGCCACCGCCAGGTTCCCCCCCCTGGCGGGCCTCCCGGTGGCCGCGATGACGGGGTTCCAGCTGGAGTCGGTCCGGGAACTGGTCCGAGTCAGATTGCGCCAGTTGGGCGTCCAGTGGTCCTCGAAAAAACCCTCGGGCTTGCTCTCCAAGAGGCGCTCGCACTCGGCAGCCACCTCAGCCACTCCTGGACGTGGGGGCGGATGTCATGATCATCATCGCGCTCGGTCACGAACTCCAGGCCGCGCGACCAACGGATCCATCGGCGGCACCAATCGAGTCTTCGGCCGGCCTATCAGGGACCTGTCCATGGTACTGGCGTCTGAAGTGGACTCGTTGCCTGTGCCAAAGGTAGATACGACCAAAATAAAGCGCCACTGCCGGGATCGTTTTTATCTTCATCCCCTTTTCAGATCTTAGTCTTCCTGGCGGATTGGCTCCGAGCCGATGAGCGCCTGGTGAATGAGGGACTCTTTCGCAAGTCTGGTTCGGCTGCGAGGCAGAGGTCGTTGCGCGCCGAGTTAGAAGCTACCGAGAACTGGAGGTCGTCGTTAGCTGATGCCTCGCCCCTTGACGTGGCTGCGGTCGTTAAACAATGGATGAGGGAGCTGCCAGAACCGCTACTGCCGATGTGGGCGCAGAAGATGCTATTGGAGTAAGACGAAAATCATGATGCTGTTCGTTTTGTTTCTACCAAAGCTGACCTTGTTGCAGGAGCTGGTCTGCTGAAGATCGCGACGAAGCTTTATTGCTTTGTTGCTGCCTGCTTCCCCCGAACCACGCCTCTACCGTGACTTACTTGGTTAAATTCTTCGCCGAGGTGTCAGCCCAGTCGGAGAAGAACCTCATGGACGCTAGCAACTTGGCTGTTGTATTGGCTCCAGCATTCTTCCCAGTGGAGGATATTAGAAAAAATGTCGCGGATCAGGACCAGATGAAGCAGAGAATAGGAGTTATAGAAGCTCTCATTAACTTATCGGAAGATGTAAGAGCAGTATCTGTTACTATCTTTACTGAATTTGCTTGTAACATTTGCTTCTCATATTCCTGCCAGGTGGGATATTTGACAAAAGCAGTGGCAGATGAGTACACCGAGCTCCACATCGCGTCATCCTTAGTTCCCGAGGACCTACCCTCCTTGGACACTTTGGGTTTGCCTAACAACGACGCCGACGCCGCTAGTGCTAACCATGGCCCCAGCGCTCGGAGAGTAAAGAAAAAGAAGCGCCGGAGTGGCTCACTCTCGCGCATGTTCAGCGCTACGGTTAAGAGCATCCATGGCATCACCAGGGTCATAAGCAGGTCAGCCACTCCAGTCGCCCCTCGCAGGACAACCTGGGTGGCCGACGACGAGCTTGACTTCGAGCACAGCGTTCACGAGACCCCCCTGGCTGTCTCGAAGCAGTCGACGTTTGTATCGCCGCAAGTGGTCCAGCCCCGGAAGCGCAAGGCCAGGCGTGAGAGTGAGCTTTCCCCCAAGACCAAGAAACAACAGCGAGCAGATGCCAAGTCCGAGATTGCCACGCCCAAGGCTGGCAGAGGCTTCTCGATCAAGAGGAAGTTTAAAGAAAAACAAAGAAAATCTTTTCGGGAGACGACAGCAGCGGCCCCAAATGCTCAGTTGGAGAAGGCTTCAGCGCTGTCGCACAACTTCTCTCCCAGCAAACCTAGCTTATTACTGCACTCGCCTCCTCCTACTCCAGCCAACCTCGGAATCCCCAGGCAGGCTACTGACATTGTCACGCCCGAGAACAGCAAAGAGAATGAGACGTCATCTCAAGTAGGTAGACAAAAAGATTTTTCCGACGCAGACATCGATGAGGTCAACGTGTCTGCGACTTCCCAGAGGACGGCAGGTGACGACAGCAGCAACTTGTCTGTTTCCTCCAACTCGACTTTCAAGTCGTCTAACGACAGCACAGGCAGATGCAACTATCGTCCGCGCTCTCCGAGCGTTGAGGGTCATATGCGAAAGATCGGTGCTGCGAGATCCCGCTCTGTCAAGACCGCAGGTGCCGAGACCAAACCAAGTCTCTGCAACTTGCCCGCTAAGAACCTCCGTTCCCAGCTGAGGCGGGGAATGGCTGGCCATACTCCAGCTAAGATAAGCAGCAACAGGCCGACTCCCCTAAAGGCTCCTCCGCGGCCATCATCGCATGAAAAATCCCTGGTCAACCTCCGCCAGGATATCAGCTCCTTTATTGAAAAGTCCTTTGGCTACAACGAATTTGACAACGATGTTTCGGGCATACGGGCTCTGGATACGACGGACAACGTTGATCCTGCGTCCTTATATGGAAACATGAGACGACAGAGTTCTGCCTTCGAATTCTCTCGTACTGCGGGCTCCTATCTGAGCGCAGCTTCAGCAGCGGTTGCGCCATTGCGCCGCCAGTCCTCGGCGTTCGAGGTCGCAGCGAGAAATCGACTGACGCATAAGCCGTCCATGGCGGCCTATGAATGCTTGAATCGCGTTGGGACTCGTTCCAGCCTCAGGCGCAAAAACTCATCCGTCAGAGACCTTGTGGAGAGGCTAGAAAAGAAGAGCACTTTTGAGAGAAACACTTCTACCTCTTCAGTCATATCGTCGTCTTCGTCATTTACCAAAGACCAAGAGAGTGAAGATGATAAGAAGACCGACGACTTCACAAAACTTGATGACGACGAGTGGGTGAATGGTGTCGACTTCTTCAAAAATAAAGACAGGCGCCTAGCGAGTATTGAAATGGAGGAGTCAGGGTCTGGCTGCAAGCGCTCCTCTATCCTTCGAATTCGCAAGGAGAACAAGGGCAAGGTCTCCCAATCTGTGGAGAATTTCACGAGGCCGGTCATGGCGCCTCCGCCGACGCCTGCCAGACGCACTAACCAGCAGCATGATGTGCCAAGCAACAGCCACACCAAGAGCCTTAGCCTTCGGCGCCAAACTGCTCATCATGAGGGCGCCGTCAAGCATCATGCAATGCCAACCCCTACGAATTCTCGCAGGAATTCCGCTCGGATGGGCGTTGCGACTACCCCCAGCGCGCTGACCCCGCTGCAGCCCAGAAATCCGAAAAGAACTGGAATTCGCACGTCCGTGAATCATAAGTACGCAGCATTAACGTCATCCACCCCTGAACGAAACCTCACTGATCGCAAGGCACCCGATGTAAAGAAAACGAACGTGGAGGTAGAGAAGCACAGGACAGTCCGCACCTCCGATGTTCCCAAAAAGCAGTCTCATCAGAAGGCCACAGCAACAAGAAGCAACAAGAAGAACAGTGGAGAACGCCGTCATCTCACCATTGGGTATCCCGGTGAAGTCCGCAGCCCACTAAAAGATCGCCAGAACATGGTAGCCACGGTGCAGAGGTCCAAGTCGGCTCAAGCACCGTTGCTTAGCAAGCCCAAGAGAAAGAGCAGCATTCAAAAGCAGCAGCAGCCTGAAAATTGTCATTGCATGGTGACTCGATCCCAGTCAACGAGGTCCCCGTCCATAACCCCGGCGAAGCTGGCACCCGGATCCTCTGTACGCCGGAACAAATCTGAGAGGAGCAACACCAAGAATACACCAAAACGTTACCAGTTTCAACAAGCGGACAGGCTCACCCCATCGGGTCGGAACAGCAGGATCAAATAGAATTTCAACAAATAACCACTAGTCGTGGTCCATACTTTTTTCCCCCATGTTTATACAACAACTTGTCTGTACAGATTCTTTGACTGTGGGTCCTCCCGTATACAGTACTGTACTATCAAAAACCCTTTCGACGAGATCGAACAAGTGTAAAGCTTACTAACCCGAGTATGTTTATTCTCTCGTAACTCATCAAAGCACTGGCTGGCGTCATCCACCCAGATCCTTTTATTGTACCCTACAGTCCTTTCCCCAAGCAACTTCCACGAGCATGTCTTCACCTCATATCTTGTTCTGGAAAAAATTGAGGCGGATTTTTTTGTGAGAAACATGCAGGTGTGATGCTCGGGCACAATGTGGAGTGCAGAGGTGTCAATCTGGACGTCAAACTCACTCGCAACGGCAACCTCTGAGCTGGCCGATTCATAAGAGTTCATTGGCGGCATTCCTCAAGTATTCGCAACTAGTCTCGATGAGTCTCGACCTCAACAGTCGCTACGAGTGTGGATGAGTCTGGACAAGTCTCAACAGTCCAGAGGAGCTATTAGTGTGGACAAGTCCCAACACCTGGAGGTGCCATGACGAGTGTGGACGAGTCTCAACCTCGATGCTGAGAGTGTACAATGAGCAGTGGGGGGATTCCTAACGTTGGAGTTACTGAGGACACCAGCAGCAGGGGCATCAGTGGTTGTGACGACGATCTTCGATGTAGCCGGCATCTGCGGGTTCACAACTCGCTCGACCCGGCTCCGAAAGTGGCTGGCACGTCTGGAGGACCTTCTCTTCAGCGAAGATGTGCCATTCCTTAAAAATGAGATGTGAAAATTAACTTGTAATAGTGTAATGTTGACGCTTCCAGCTTATTGCCTTGATTTGCGACTTCTGGACCCGCAAGTGCCTGACCCCTGTAGGCCTGCAGACAGCACATCGGAGAGGGGCCGACACCATAAAGTCTAAGTAATGAATTGAGGTTAGGGGAGTGTGTCGGCTGCGTACCTGGTGCCTCGATGCCATCAGGATGCACTCTCAGCCATTCCAAGAACTGCTGCATGATCTTACGTTTTGTACGGTAGTACAGCTCGCGCCGGGCTACGTGTACATGAGTGAGTGTAACTCAGCTCAGCCAAAGTTGACTCCGAGTAACTCAGCTCAGAGTAGTGACGATCGTAGCGGCGAAGCGATGTGCGAGGAGAATATAGAGACAGCAAAGTCTGAGTTCAGACTGGGGATGGAATCTCTATTTTGCACAGCACTTATATACACATGGATGAGGAAGGGGAAGTGTAACTTGGGTGTCTTGGCCTGGGCAAGAGTAACAAGGAAACTATTACTAGTCTAGACACTATTAGTGTCTGCTTCCTCATGCCCATGACCTTACACATGTACACATAGCAACATGCTACACATGATAATGATGAAGATCCATGAATTCAATATCTCCCGTGGCCGGGAGATGTGACATCACGACCAGCTGTCGTGGTGTCACCAAGCACCATTGGGACATCACTGAGAGAACCGGCCTTTGATGCCAGCATCGCCAACAACAGTCTTGATGACTCTGAGGAAGAGTATGAATGATGTCAACAATGCACGCTTGCAGAAGCAAAAGAAGTACCTGTCCTTGGTCGGATTCAGATAAAGATTAAGCCCCATCTTGGCCTCATCCAGGAGGATTTGGGGGATTCGAGTCCATCCCAAAGACATGGCAGCAGCCAGTCTGCATGTGCTTTCCACTGCCACTTGTCTCAAGCGGTGAGTTTCTGCCTCCTCTCCCTTTGTTGGGAAGGAAAAGTTTAGCCAATGTCATTAGTTTTACCCCCTCAAGAAGCTAGACCTGGTCGTGGAGCGTAAGTCCAGGCTGGCTGTAATCCATCCGCCCGTGGTCCTGGACACTTCAGTTCAGCTGAGCTGGACTATAGCCGGCGACTTTTTCTCAATATTGCAATTGCGGACAGTGGCGGAACCGGTATGACATCTAGACCTGCCGATTTGAGGTAAAGAAAAAATTGTCCAAGCTCCTAGAACATATCAACTTTGGCACTGGACTCGCGTCTCTGTCCTCTGCAGCTCTCCACTTTGTCCTGAGACTCCTAACCTCAAGCAGTTAAAATATACGTGAGCAACGTCAGCATTGGTGACTTGCAGAAGACTGAATCCTCTCACTCAATGGCGACATTCCTAGAAGATCGATTTTGTGTCTTTTGGACAGTGCCTTTTGGACAGTGCCTTTTGGACAGTGCCTTTTGGACAGTGTCTTTTGGACAGTGCCTTTTGGACAGTGCCTTTTGGACAGTGTCTTTTGGACAGTGTCTTTTGGACAGTGTCTTTTGGACAGTTGATGATGATGTTTACGTCGAAGTGTCACCTAATAGCTCTCTTTTTGAGAACTCAGAACCGAGCAACCTCTCCCCATAAATATGCCGGTTTCGTGTGGGTTGCGTACGGTGCCAGAGAGCCCAGGGAGGACAACTCCCCTTGAAATGGGAGGGCCTGGCGGGCAGGATACCCCCAGAGAACTTTCAGGAAATTTCATCTACTTTTATTCCCTCAACGAGCCATAGTTCTTTAGCATGCCACCATCTTCAGGTGGCTTTTTGTGGAGCACTGTAGCACCAAACTGTTATACCTCAGCATTGAACCTCTTCAACTTGTATTCAACTTGTGCCCGAGTAAGATATCTGCATGGTCCACATAAAAATTCCATGTCAACATATTCCAGTTCAGCATGTGATGTGAAGTCATGCCTACGGAACTTACTTACTGCAGGGACTACACGTCATCCACTAGGGTCCGCATTAGCATGCAAGTCCGGCTCAACCGTCTTCGATCGCGACGGCAAAGGTTGCCTATAATTCTAAGGACCATCTCTGGAGGTAGCGACACTATGGAGGTGCCGGGAGGAGGATGGAGGTCGAGGACGTTGTAGGCCGTCACCATCAGCGGCAACGACATGGCGTCCTTAAACATTTTTCGTAGGGGATCTTCATTGATAAAAAAGTTTTTTTTTTCCGCTGGCGCGAAGAGGGGACGAAGATAGTCGGAGGGCCTGATGTGGACGGACCGGGAGACTTTGTCCTTCTGAAGATGCTCGGGGAAGGTCAAGATGCCTTCAAAATAAATAACAAAAATGTTACAATGGGTGATATCCCATGACGTAAGGTTAAGGAACCTGTGACGCTGAGGATGGGTCCTACCGAGAACATCAAGACCTCGCACCGGCACTCGAGCTCGTTGACTGTGAGAATGTAGCTGAACTTGATGACGTCGTGGGCGTGTCTTTCAGTTCCTTCTGCGGCCAATAACGGAACTGTCCTCTCCACAAATCCCGTTTCTAGCATCAACGAGTGGAGGAAATGTCCGATGGCTTCGAAGCTCATATCCTCCTCTCGAGACTGTTTGAGCGACGACGAGCGAGCACAGTTTTGTTGATCGTTGATCCTGATGGACTTAAAGGGGGGATCCGGTCGTAGTCCTATTCGGTCAACCTCCTTTTATCAGCGGAACTCCGCTTAACGTTGTCCGCCCAGCCCAAAACACTGGAGCGGCATCGGTCGTCTTCTCCTAATCGGTCGTCCGGTGGCAGCTGATTTTTTTTCTTGTTGTGACTTATTTGGACTGAGCAAGGCTTGGGCCTTCCAGGACTTCTAAGCGGGATGCAATGTTTAGTTACTTCGATGTTTTGTTTTGATGGGTTGGTGACCACTTTGGATGGCACCAATGTCGCAACCAAGGTACTACATTCCTGTGTCAGTAGCTACTCTTGACAAGTCACACTGGTCACGCTCGCTCGGAGAGGAGGGAGGCGAGCTCGAGTCAGGTGGGCGGGTTGGAGGAGCAAGTGGGATAGGAGGGGGCGTCATTTATTCTTTGTCATTAACTTAGTGGATGTTGACTGGCGACGTCAAGTTGACCTGCAGTGTTGACAGCAGTGATGGGTTTCGAGCCTTAGGGCCCGAGGCCTGCGCAAGCCCAAACTTTTGAACATTAGAGAAGGTTGCGGACAAGACCAGATGGAATGGGACCCCTAGGGTGTCCAAAGTTTTGCTAATTTATGCTGCTGTCGGGCTTTGGCATCTTACTGGTCCTGATGGCCGGGCTCAACCCGAAGTCTTGTACAAGCTTGGTGTGGTTTGGCTTCATCATTAGTCAACAGTTAAAGTGACGTTAGCAAAGGAAATTCCTAGTACAACGCATCAATCGAGCTCGGGCAAAATGAACCCCTCTTCTTGGTGGCCTTCGTCGCTGCTGTCGCCATCAGATACACCAAGAGCCACGGCGGAGGATCCCTACTCTGATCTCGGCTCACCTGGCGTGTACTTGGCGGCTCATCCGAGGGACAACGTGACTGGAGTCGGCAGGAACGTGTGGAAAGGTAAGAAAGGAAACGAATTTACGTCCAAACCTACTTGTGCATCCTCTCTCTGGCCGGATGCGGGTGCGTAGTTGACACCGCCGCCTCTAAAGCGGCGGCTGGCGGCGGCTTCGTTTTGAAAAGGCCGATATAGAGGGCGTCACCACCGACCGAATTGTCGGCGGCCTTTGGTGGCCTTTCTGCTGCCACTCTCCCTTCTTGGCATCGATTTTTCTCCCACACCCACGCACACACTGACGGACGCACACACACACACCCACACACACACGCTCGTGAGAATCTTCAAGTCTTCCCACCTCTTTCTTGAGAAATTGGTGACCTTTCGTAAAATGTTCCAACAGAGCGAGGGTGTGCGAGGACCAGCGGACGCGCTCTACTTGTGTAACTTCAGGGTGTCGGTGGACGGAGATTGGCTGTGCCTCAAAGAGCTAGAGGAGCAGAAGTTGAACGCCGCTGCCGCAGCCAATCCTGACATCGAGACCATGGTCAGATACCCGGACTATCCCCTCGGCACATTAGGTTTGCTCTAAGCGTAGTCACACCTTAAGACCCGGATATGCTGCGCGGAATCCCTAAGTGGACGATTCCCATGAATGGTTCAGCGTTGCTCAAACATGTTTTCTTTTCCAGCTCGCGATCCCGCCGCGATTGAACGTAGCAACCTGGTGAACATATTAAATCTGGTGATTAAAGAGGTGAGAGAGAAAATTGTCGGAAGGTCTTCTGGTCGCATTTCAGTGTAGAATTCATACTGATTCAATGTGCAGGTGATTGACTCTAGTCTCAAGTTTGGACGTCAGCTGGACTCCGACCATATCCCGTTGCAACACTTCTTCATTGTTTTGGAACATGTACTCAGGCATGGTCTCAGACCCAAGAAGGTACAATATGTCATACCGTAATATTGCCTAAGCCTGTACTGATCTCCTTGAGGATGCACCAGCTGGTGAGATCCTTTTCTGACAACAGTCGGCTGCTGTGGGCTTTGACCAAAAAGAGCAAGTGACTGCAATCTGCATCTTGAACTGATGTTCGAGTGCGTTGAGGCTGATAGCAGAGTTTCTGAGAAGTAAATTATAGGATTTTTAATATCTACCTTCTAGACTACTGGTCTACATTCATGCTTAAGTTTGTCAGGCCATTTGGTTTGACGTTTGCAGACCTTCAATGACAGGCTTACGGTTCACCCACTGCAGTACAGAATACGTACATTGGCATACACATACAATGACTCAGTGAATGTTATGCGTTATACCGGATAATTGCAGGGGCTGCTTGGTCCAAAGAAGGCGCTTTGGGACCTGCTGCAACTCGTCGAGGGGAAGCACACCGAGGCTGTCGACATTACAGCGAGTGTCAGAGACTTGCCTACTGTGAAGTAATGTTAAGTTGTGACCAATGTCGGCCGTTGCTTAGATGAATATTTTCTTTACAGAACATCGCTGGGTCGAGCACGCGCTTGGCTAAGGCTGGCACTGATGCAAAAGAAACTCTCAGATTATTTCCGTACGTTGTTAGAGCTGGACCAGGGACGACTCCTAGAGGAATTCTACGAAACACAAGCTCTTCTTAGGTCGGACGAGTCCGCTGCGGTCGTCTCTGGGATGCTGCTCAGTCTTAACGTGGTCGACTGCAACCTGTGCGTCAAGGTGAGGCCACTTATAATGGTTTATATGTGGTCATCCTTTAGTAACGTTTGTGTTTTGTGGTCCGTTTGGAAAGGACTTAAAACAGGAGTAACAATGATTTGATCAGGTGCACTTGCACCATCAGAGTCAACAATCAAAAGCAGTTTTTTCCCATATCTGCATGCTTTGAGAGGGCGGCTACCTGTTTAAGGGCTTTTTCCAAGTCAGTCTCCTTGTCGAAATTTGAGAAGTCATTGCTGTCACTTTTCTCTCCCCATGTGGTCAACTTGGTAAAAACCTTTGGGCATTGTTAGATGTGAGAATCAGGAGCATTCATTCAACGCAAAAGAAGGTCAATTATGTACATGCCTGTGGATACAGACTTATCTTATTAATTAGTCACTAATTTTTTCGCCTTTGTCTTCTCCACCATATGGGGTGAAAGCGAGTGATCCTAGATCAAGAATGCATAAACGTTTGTTTTTTTAAATCCTTCCAAAAACATGTCAAAAACTGATGATTTCGATTGGGGTGTGTCCGGGTTGTTTGTTTTGCAATCGGGGGAGGAGTATTTGTTGCGTGATCACCATGGATGAGTTCAATCGAGTCCAAGATGACAGCAACTGGCTCGTGTGGTTATTATTGTACAGGTGCGCTTCAAGTTCTTTGAAATTTAAAGCGTCCCAGCCAAAGTTGAAGCAAATTTTGAATGTCTGACGTAAGTCGGGGCATTGTACGTTCTGGTACACGTATGTGCATGTAACTATACACGCAGCTACATATACATCGTGTAATGTTGTATTTGTGGGATACAATTTATTGAGTTAAAATAACAGTTCTAAATAATGTAGGAGTTCCTAAAAAAATAGGAAGAAGACCTCGACTCCGAACAGGGCGTTATTGATTTCTCGTTGTACCTGAGACAGAAGAGAGATCTGGAGACTGATGAAGTCGTCCAAGAAGTCAACGGAGATGGAAGCAAGAAGGATCTCACAACTGTACTTGACCAAAAGAGCTATGTAGAGGAGATGAACAGACATTTGAGGTTAGTGGTGAGCATGCGAATTAACGGTGCGCGATTTGAATGCATAGCTTGTATCTTTTTAGTTTTGGATCTATGAAAAATAATCTTCCGGTTTCGAGGAAGTGCAAATGTCACACTTTGGACCCGTACCAAATTACGGGTACATGATCAACAATTGTGGAAAAAGCCCCAAATAATTTTAAAAAAGTCATGATATCAAAAAATGATTCCCTAATTATTCGATTGTTTGTTTGTTACTGGGGAAGACCACAAGGAATGATTCCCTAATTGATATATGTGACAAATTTTATAATAAGCAAGTTATGTTTGTCGTCTGGAGAAGGATTCATTTCTCCTTTATGAGCCTCCTGCTGTTCGATCTTCCTTCGGATTTCAAACAGGCGCCATGCACACTCGGGTTCGTTAAATATTTTCATAGTGTAACTAATCACAATAAAACACTTGAGGGGTGGACGGTACCAGTCCTGACTGCTCGTTCACGCACTTCGTAGGTAATCCTGATCAAAAACGACCAATAGAACGAATGTAAGAATCATTTTTGGATGTAAGGATGATTTGCAAGTTAACGGTATTTAGTATGGTGCACCTTTGATGTGGTCGCCACATTTGGGTGTAGGAAAAACTTGACTATGTCAAACAAACGTTTGCCGCTATAGAGGAAGGGTTTTATATGTCAGAAAAAATCGGCCGACGGCGCTGTTAATACTACATTGTACTTTTTTAGACTGTGTCAAACGTACTTATGTTTGACTGCATTTTGACAAATACGAGGATCAGACTCTTATAAGGATCAATTTTATTCGTTCCAAAGTGTTCCTTACGTCCGTTTCATAATGTAATTTTGTTGCTGATGGAAGCCCTTCTGAAGGCTTGTGCGTGATGTATGGACTCAAAGATAAACGTTTCAGCGCCAACGTCTCCAACCTCGAGTTGAAGCTGGAGAGCGTGACGGCTACCAATGCCTTGATGAAAGAGGACTTGTCCATAGCTCAGAACTCCCTGGTCAAGCTCCAGGAAGAGAATAAGCAATTGCTAGTCCAGCTCCAGAGGCTGACGACAGATTCCAGTTCCCAAGCATGTAAAGAAGGAGCATCAAGTAGTGGCCGAAAGCAAATGCCCAGAATAGTGGCCAAGGCCTCCAAGAGAGAAGTAAGGACCCTAAAATCAGCAAGCGTTCGTTGCCCATGTCATCGTCATCTCACACGGTTGCTTTTACTAGATGGAGCGCAGTGAGGCAGCTGGCGAGACTCTGGAAGATGTGATAGGCGAGCGAGAGGCTCTACGAAAGGAATTGAGTTTGCAGGTGCCTCGATTTCATGGAATTGTTTGCCTCAGGTGCATGATATTCGCATATTTCAGATGAGCATGAAGGCCGAGATGGAGATGGCCCTTAAGCTTCTGGAGAAGGACGTGCACGAGAAGCAGGATACGATTGTATCTTTGAGGGACCAGCTCGACGACATAAAGACAATAAACTTAGACATGTTCACCAAGTTGCAGGTGAGATAAAGGTCGCACTTACCTTCGAAGATATTGCTGTCACTGTTACTGAGCCTGTGATATTTGCGGTTATTATGATGATCGAGCAGCTTATTATGGAATGATGGCGCTCACCACAAACGGGTGTTCAGACAGGAGATTTTAAATAAATATTGTCGTGTCCAAGCGTAATCCGTATCCGTTGTCTTTGGACACGTCTTCCAGGAGTGTGAAGTTGACCTGGCCCAGAAGAGCGAGTTGGTGGCCAAGCTGGAGTCCAAGACCAAAGACATTGGGCGAATGCTGGAGCGAATGAATAATCGCCATTGAGCTGCTTTAGATCATTGTTATTTGCATCCGTACGTCGTTGTGTTGTTGTTGCAGGAGTGTGAAAAGTCGCTCGCTCATAAGTCTGAGCTCATCCCCCGGCTGGAGGAGAAGATGGCGCATTCATTTAGTGCATTCGACCAAAAGTAAGGAAATGAGAATGCTCAAACCAGTTGCTAAATAAAGGTGATGCTACTTAAGCACTGTGCAACTCGATCTGAATATCAATAAAATACAAATGAAAAGGTAGAGTGCCTGGTGACTAATGTCTTTGCTATCTTGCTCAGTGCATTAAGTTTTTTACTCGACCTGTTAGTAGCTTATACTTCATTTCAGTTACATTCTCTTAAGTTATTGTTAAGACATTATGTTCAGATGTTCCGTCCTGGAGGCTGCTAATAGGACCCTCCTGAGCAAGACGGTGGAGACCGAAGACCACTTGTCCACGGAGTGCTCCAAGACCAAGGAAATGGAGGACGACCTGAGAATTGAACGAGAGTGGCGGCAGCGGCTTCAGGAGGCAGCTGCCGGAGACAAGGAGAGGATTGCAACCATGAGAAACGAGATGAGAAACGTCCAAAAAGTGAGGAACTTGACAGTCTATTGAATTAGATACAGCTTTACGTACCAGAAGCAGTATGGTCACAATTGAGAGCCGCAGGGGCTCTTATTAAGTTCTCCAACTTTGGCTGCAGTTCTTATTCTACACTGTATCTCTGAACTAGTGGAGGTACCCTGCATTGCCCGGGTTGATGATAAATTTAAACTGTAGGACATAAGCCCACGGAATCCATGCTGTCCACACACTCGCTAACATATCCGAGTGACTGTCCAAACAATCCGCACTAATATCTCCCCAGGTGGCTATCCAAGTGCTCTACACTAAAGTCCCCTGGTGACTCTCCAAGCGCTTCCCACTAATATCCCCCAGGTGACCGTCCAAGTACTTCGCTCTTACATTCTCCGGAGCAAATGAGTCACAAGCAAGTTACCGCTAGTGTCTGGACCAGTCACACAGATTGCCGATTAATCTTTGCTACAGCCCCAGGGGCAGTCAACTTTAACGGCTGAGATTAATCGATTAAAAACACATAAATACATGTGCCACACATTTCTTCCACGTCCTGTCCACATCGTGATCTCATTCCTGTATAAGTGGTTTATGTAGCTACTCCAAGGGACAGATGTCAGTCATCATGCATTTTCTTCATAGAGGATGAAATTTATAACATTGATACATTTTAAAAATGCCGAAAATTGTGCATAGAACACACACTGTCTTACGCGAGGAAGTACAGTGCTTGGCGTAAGTAATGTTGCTTGGTATACATCGATGCCGTACGCTGACTGGGGATGGTTCTGTGTGGAATTTCAACATGTAATTGGTTATTTATGGTTATTCAGACACTGCGATCCAACTTTTAGTACGCAAGTTCACAGGTATGAATGTTTGTTAAGGCACTAGAGCACTTTAAGTGTGATGAGTTGACAAGAG
>JAAUXU010087841.1_pt1 | contig 36229 bp, 29 predicted proteins | sample 7278151 | NCBI WGS metagenome assembly JAAUXU01 (sample SAMN14350113, study PRJNA611818) | marine sediment metagenome | isolation source: surface marine sediment (1.8m) | place: French Polynesia: Moorea | collected 2018-08 | reverse complement strand
CTGGGTATAGTGACATCCGGATATAATGACATCCCGCCTATGGTGACAAACTACTGAAGAACCATTTTTTTTATTTTATAGGATTGCCACCTGGGTATAGTGACAACCCGCTCATAGTGACCTTTTCACTTCGACCAAACTGTGTCACTATATCCGGGTTTCACTGTATAGACGTTTGCATAACTGCGTGCTGACTAATCTGAGTTACCCGTTTTCATGACAAGGTGACCCATGATTCTTGTCGGGTCGCTGGTGACTGACCGAACTTCGGCTAAAAGTTTAGCCAAACCACGCAGATTTCTTTTACTGAAGGAGCCCCCTATGAGGAGGATATAGCGTTCATTCGGCAAAGAACTTCATTTGTGCCTTTTTCCTCAGACAGTTTGACATTAGGCATAAATGAAAATTTTGCCTGACCTAACTCTTTCTCCACGATCTAGCATTCAATATTCACTCAAACACTTCATTACAAACAAACAACAGCAATTCAACAGTGCCACTTATGATTCTCCAGATGTACTGACAACTTTTCCTGGTTCCGACAGTATTAGTATAAGCGGGGACCACTATATGATTGATAAGCTCGGTATATGATGAATGTTCGGTTCTTTGCTGGTGGTTCGGTTCGCTGAAACGCCTGCTCAGCCGATCACCACGGGTCGCACAATGTGCTCCATTGGCAAAAGCAGCAGACAAACGAACTTACAAGATTTTGTAGCGTAGAAAGACAACTTTCCTTATGGTCTCTCGCACCACAGACTTTGTACCATATCCGGATCCCCAGCCTGGCAGAGTCATTCATTGGATCGCTGCTGAGCAGCTTGGGAGCAGAGTGACAAACAAATTGGGTTGAAGTTCGGCAGGGATTAGCGGTAGCAGAGATGAACAATCATTGGTTATTGAAGGTAAAATATGGCGTCGCATCCGGATTTGACAACTCAGGCTCATGCACCGCTACTCAAGCTGTCATTCAGCCTCCCAGCTGCTAGTCAGGGATCCAACAGATGGTTCTGCCAGGCTGGGGGTCGAGGTGTACGAATAAAACAGTGTTAGCACACTTGCCCACGTGGGCAGCTGATGCATGATGACACGAGGCGAGAAGCAAAAAAAGAGGAGAAAATGAATCCGACAGGACTTCTGGACCAGTATAAACTAACTTAGGGTTGTGACACACTTCAAAGTCTGATAAATTTATTCCCTGTGTTCAAAAGAGACATGTGCAACGTGCATGAATTTGACTATTTATTAGAACAAAAAAATACAGCTTCGAGGTTGCCGCCACTGCTGCAATGTCATGGAGGAAGTTGCAAGACAAGATGGAGAAGCAAAAAAATAAGAGGTTGATACAAGTGTCATCGTGATTGACCCAAAAATGACTCTTATTCGAACATGGATTAGCTGATCCCGACTAGAACTCATCTTAGGTTGCTCGGAATTTCTGAACCCACATAAACGGTATCCGAATCACCAAAAAAGCCCTTACTCTGTGGCTCACGCCTTCGGGAAATCGAAGGCCCTTGGATAGTCAAGTCCAACGAGGGACACAAAAAGTGCTACTTGAGCACTGTGAAGTTGTGATTGGAAACACAGTTTCCATCCTCTGTTTTTTGTTCCATGGTTCGGGGCAGCTTCAACTTCTCAAGTTCGTCAAACTTCACTCTTAACTTCTGACGTGCTAATTCTGTTGTGACCCTCTAAATTGGTTTTAATGAGGGACGGGGAAAACACGTTTTCCCGTTTCTGTCCCTGTTCTTTTGCTCTGACGGGAGCAGCTTTCTTTTCTCTCTGCACTTCTGCACTGCACTGCACTGCTGCACTGCACTGTACTACTGCACAGGAATGCTCCACTGCTCCACTGAACTACTGCACAGGAATGCTGCACTACTCCACTGAATTACTGCACAGGAATGCTGCACTGCTGCACTGCTGCACTGAACTACTGCACTGCTCCACTGAACTACTGCTCTGCTGCACTGAACTACTGCGCCGCACGATTGCATTGAAAGGGGTTGGAAAAGGGAAGGCTGTGCGTCACATTTCCACTTCAGGTGGCTGAGGTAGCCTTTGTCATGGCATTGCCATCCCTCGGGCCGCAGCTGCCCCTAGTGCTAACGCCCTGAGGACAGCAATTGAGATGGCTCTGGGGATGGCGAGCTCCAACTCAGGGACAAAACGTACTACTCTTTCATACCTTGAATGTACGCATAATGGGATAGTGTATACTGGGACCAGAGGTGCAGAGCTACAAAACAACTACAGTTTTCCCCGCCAAAGCATAGAGAAGGGACGGACGTGCATAACTCTGCTTTCTACTTGACTTGAGAAAGTTCATATGGGTGAAGTTTTTGAATTCTACTTAACCTCAATTTGTTTGCCATGCCTGAGCTTGGTGTACAATGAGCCCCTCCGATCCCAGGTCAACCTAAGACAGTCCCCTGGAAAGTGCTCTATAATAATGCATAACTTAGTGCTCCTGACGCATGACTTATCGCCCATCCAGCCTGGCGCCTCACCTTGCTGCAGAAGTTGATCTTGCCGCGTTAGCACCTATTTCGTGAATGCTAGAAGCAGCAGCGCACATCCAGAGACAGGAAGCGAAGCGTGTCCCCCCGATGGCGGTTGTCATGGCGCACCCTCCAGTGTCAGAAGAGTGCACTTTTGAAGCAGATCCACATCTAGGAAGTCAAGCCTGCTCTGGAAATGAGTCTCTACTCATTTCTGTGAAACGTGATGTCAATATGTTCCATGGATCCTCTTCCGACCTAAATTCCAGACGGTCAATTCAAGAAAAAATGACTGGATGGTACGAATTTCAAGGGACCCCACATTTTTGCTCCCGCCCTCCCTGGTGAGCAGTAACAGCGGTCCCGTTTTCCCTGGAAATTCAAAGTATTTCTGGCGGGAAAATAACCGAGAAAGAAAAGAAAATCCCCGTAGAAGACTCTCTTGAAGAATGAGAAATGTTTCCAGGCATTCCATTCATTGCATTTTCCATGACATGCCCTTGCTCAGAATTGATTCCACCATCACTGAAAGTGAGAGAGCACTTTCCACATCAGTGATGGTTGCTTTCAATTTTTAGGACCAGCCTCTGCGACAGATCTGTAAATATGTCGAGCGTCTTAAAAGCCCACTTCAAATGTCACTTAGCAACTACACCTGATTCCTGAACCTGACTGCTTCTAAAACTAGAAGCTACTAAGGAATTCTAGAGCAACGTCGAGCTGCTGTTAATGTTAATGTTCCTATAATTTTGGGGTGGCTACCTTCTAAGTGAGGCTATGTTGTGCAACTTTAGACTTGGGCAAGTTTAGGCATCAATTTTTATGGTGCACTACAAACAAAGGAAGCTTTGGACTAAGACCGATTATATTTTCAAAAACTGCTTAAAGCAGATTAAATAAAGATCTCCAAGGCCAAGAAGGAAAGGGTCTGCCTATAAAAAGTGCTTTGCAGAGGGTATGTCTTTTGAGGCTGGCTATTATTTCTAATTGTCTGTCAGCAATGCGGCTGGTAATTTGCAAGAGCGGCTGTTATTATTTGAGGGGGCTTTTAATAACGCTGTTTCTGCAGTGGGTTTTGAGGTTCCCATAACGCTCCTTTATGATTATTCTAGGTAATTAGTGTGTACCTGAGAAGTGAAAAAAATTGGAGAAAATCCGTTGCCCAAATATCTGGAATTTCCCAAATTTCTCGAGACTTTCTTCAATGAGTTTTACGCTCCTCGGGAAAGGAAGTGGGTGTATCTTTCGTTAAAGGCCGGTGTATGCATACACCATGTGAGTCGGAATGTAAATAATACATTTGTATGCAGGAAGAAATGCAAGCCATGCATTGACTTGCGTGGCTTTCTCTTGTGCCACAAGATATAAACGACGTTAGTTTTGCGGTCTACACACAGCCCCGGCAAAAATATCGCTTTAAGTGAATATTGTTGTTCTTCAATCACATATTTACGTGTGTGCGCGTGTGTCTGTCTGTCTGTCTGTCTGTCCGCGGCCGCTTTCCAGGTTTGTCGGGGCCGATTTTTTTTGCGCGGCCGATTTTAAGCTTTGGTGAAGCTGATTTTTGCGGTCGATTTCCAGCTCCACCAGCAGTGGTGAGCGCGAATCATGTGGAGTGAGACACAAACAGACAGACAGACACACACACACACACAGACACACACACAGCACTTTATATTTTTGCCATTCTTTCTGCCCAAACACACACACAAAGGGTGGCACGAAAGCGTGAGTATTAACACAATTTCCGCCGCAAACTACTGTTCCTTTGCAGGTCATAGCTTATTTTTGAGAAAGTGACCCCCCCCCCCCCCCCGGGGCAGGTTAGAGAAAATAAGTGGTTTGACGTAATGTATTATCTGTTTGAAAGCCTTATAAATGTTCTCTTTTAGGTATACATGTATGTGCTGTGTGCGGACAGACCTGTCACTGTAACGTAACTTTCTTAATGTTACGGCTACACCTTTTTGCACTGTTGGAAATGTGGAGGCCTAGTTAGTAATTCAAGTTATTTCCTTTACTTAGGGTGAAATTGGAAATTTATGCGGCGCCGACGAAAAAAACGTTCCTGAGTACATTTGATTTTCCACAACAGTGCAGAGATGCCTCCACTTGCGCGCAGAAGTGACCCCATTGTAACGTTCTCAACACTCAAGCTACCTAGAGCCTCTCTGCACCTTTGGAAAGCGTTGCGGCTCAGTAGCTTGAGTTACTTCCTTTATTCTTGCACAAAGTTACCTAATAAAAGCAGCATTGGTAATTGAAACAAAAGATTACTACTGACGAGGCTATTTCAATCTCTTATATTGGTGCCTAGCTCCATTTGAACCTTCTCCAGTCAAATCGAATGAACAACTTATCACACTGTTAGGGGCCCCTTATCTGCCTTCAAAGTTTTATCCAAACAGTAACACAAGGACGTCAAGTCAACATTAGGTCAAATTAGACCTCCTTAGTTACTTCACAGATGCTAACCTGCTGTGCTGCAGTCGTATGAGACTGACAACAAAGTGTGTTTAGCTCTTTTACCCCATGGCCTTCAAAATCTGTACACCTCTTTTTATAGCGTCACTTCTTTTTAGTATACGCACGCGCCTCTCCTATTTTCTCGTAGCGTGCCTTATTTTTCTACCCTACAGTCATGGGGCTGAACAGTACGACTAGGGCTGCTATGTTACAGGGCCGACTTAGCACTCCATTACTTGACCGCCCTAAGGTTGTCGACTCCCAGGCACCACCAGCTCCAAGCAGGATCCTCCGCCCGGACGCTGCCCGGGGACCCAAAGTCTATTTGGCAGCCTCAACCTCTCCCACCGTTGCAAGGTTGGGGTGATAGACAACTGCAAAAGGAGCGCAGTAAATGAACCAAAGCGATGCACAATGTGCAATGAAAGAAACTGGCTTTTTTGACCTTTCATTTTTTCTTAGCAAACTTTGTGGAAATTTTGCTCGCTCGGTGGCCCTCGGAGCCCGAAGGCCTTAGACAATGTCGAAATTACACAACCTGCCTAGTAGCCACGAGGGCTCAACTGCTCTTGTTGACTCGGGAATTCTGGGAAAATCCGGGAAAAAATCCCCATCAAGAAGTCCTTTGCCGGATCAGAACCAAGAGGGCTGAGTTAATAAAATGCTTTGAATTGACGGATGAACTTCGAACCCGAAACTGACAGATGCTCCTTTTGAAAAAGTCCGATGTCAGCTAAAGAATCACAAAAGATGTAGATTTTTTAAGAGGAAAAGAATTGGCCTTTTTTTGGAATTAAAGGCAACCAGGAACTTTTCGACTGTATCAATAGCAGCAAAATGAACAAAACAATGTCGATTTCATGCCATTAAGACACACGGACTTTTCCTGACCCCTCTTTTAGCAGTCCATTTGGGGCTTTCTCCATTTGTTGTCGCAGTTGCTGGTGGGCGTCATGGACATCTCGTTTTGGACCGAACAGTACTGTACAGGGCTTTCCTGCATAACTGTTCTATCCCGCCCCAATATAAGGAATTTATTTTGCTCGTAAACAATTAATATCCTTTGTGTTAATTTTGCTGCCTTTAATGTTGTCCACCTTTTTCTGGTTGCCAAGCTGAGAGCAACTAAAACAAACTGGAGACTCTTGAGCGCACTGGGCATCAAAATTACGCTGCTTCCCGTCAGCAAAAAAAAAATTTTGTCATTTTGATACATATTGTTATTTTGGTAGAAACTGTCCAGATATCCTATGTACAGACGTTTGACCAGCAGTATCTCCTAACGTGGTTTAGGCAGTCAGACACTTCTTAGAAGATGTCTCCATGGCACGAGAGTCCTCATCTGCAGAGTCATCTTGCTCGTCGTTGCCGGTATATGGTTACTTTGAGACTTATCGTAGTCACGAGAATCGCGATTTTTGTTGACATTCAGGGCTAGTGTGAAGGATACCATTTTTGGCTCTGTTTAGCACGATTGTTGTATCTGTGAGTCATTTTGCGCATTGATGCCTTGATGGGCCTAGATGGGGCTTGATAGGGCAACAACTTGCTGACTGCCTCTCCAGCTACGAGACATGGGGCATCGCATTTCTAGCAGTAAAAATGACAACATGGGCAACACTTAAGCCTTTCATTTTCTAAAACTTTACGTTATACATCTTCAAAATTCCTCAATTTTCCCAGTTTCTCACCAACTCTTTGCTACCCAAAAGAACATTTTTGTCGTTTTAAACACTTTTCTGATTTTACCTCAAGTTTTGAGGTCTGAGGCGACCATATTGGCATGTCTGGCTGTGCACTCGCAAGTCCTGAATGTGTTGCTGTCCTTACTCCTCAGCTCCAACCACTTACTGGCCCTGTACCTGTTCGAAGCGTGCCTTTCCCTGCGTCTGTTCCGAGAGATGAGCAACTCGCTGAGCCCTACAGAGCGCAAAGCCTTGGACATGACTAGGATCACGCATCAGGACTGGTTCGTCCCAGTCCTCAGGTCCTGGATGGGCGTAGTCGCCAAAAAGGTTCGTACGTCCATTAAGTCGTTCCAAGGTCACTGCATAGCCAAAGAGCGTCACTCTGGTCCCCAGCTCCCCGTTCGCGTCGAGCGCTCCTTCAACTGCGAGATGATTTCCGCCCCCCCCGCGGATCTCCGTAACCAGGAAGACGAGGAGACTTCATCGTTCCCGGCCATGATCCACTCGTCGGCTTCGGACGACTTTGTCTCTGCCGTCCAGCTCATAAAGGATTTCTGGAAGCAGCTCGACTGGGCAGACGCAACGAACTCCAAGGTGCTGCTAGCAGTTCTAGTAGAGGTGGGTAACGCTTGTGCATCCAAGCTACTCCTGTAGACATCTGAGAACGTTCTCAGTTGTTCTGGGCAGCGAAAGAAAGGCTACGGCAGTCCTGAGCCAAGCAACTCTCGGTGTGACTGACAACTTTGCTGCCATTCCTGAACAGTGTCTTAAATGAACATTAGATCACAGTAAAGTGCACATTTCTCATTTTCTTCCTTTCAGACTATTTCCCAGAACGCCATTGCCTTCACCGACTTGGCTCACAAACGTCTATTAGAGGAGACCAAGGGAGAGGAAGGATTTTTCGCGGAGGGCAAGACGCTGGAGATCGTGAACAAGGTATATAGAAAGAAGATGTGACTGAGAAGTACTACAGTGGAGTCCGCTTCTGGTCCTTTCGGTTTAAGTCATGATCCTCTAATAGTCATAGATTTCGATGGTCAAATGTTCCCTACGTACTACTTTACGTAAGAAAACTACATCGGTCATAGACTTACATTTCGGGTAGAGCCAATGTTTCAACTGATTCAAGGTCCGCTGGGCGGAAGAAAAAACAACAGAAGGCAGAATTCGAGGATAGCAAGACTCTATGAAGTAAACTTGTACAGTAATGCAGTCTTAGCACTCTCATTAGATATGCTGATGTCGTCACTTCTTCCACCCAACTCTGCAGAAGGACTAGTATCAGTCATAAAAATATTCTTTGTTCCTTTCATAGTCATAAATAGGCCCGTACCTTAAGCCTTGACTGTAACCGGAGTCCACTGTAACGGAAATTTCCATTTAATGTGGCCTGAAATATTGTACTTCATCAACCCTGCGTGGTTGGCTCCTGGCACTGCAATGGACGTACCAGCTGTCTGTTCCGGTTATATGTGCATACCAGGGGGTCGGGGGTTACCCGGCACTGCTCCGGTATGTAATATAGAAGAAAATTGACTTTTTGAGACATGCCTGGCACTGCTCAAGTCATTTGGACTGTAAGCCCAGCACCCCACGCTCCTCGTGCTCCGAGGCTCCACGCGCTCAGTATTGTCCATGCGCTATGTGCCCCGGTCCTCTCCATTTTTCACTGAAAAAACTGGACTATCACGAACTGACCTGACCAGTGCTAACTTTCTCTAGAAGTTGGCACTTGAAAAGTACCACGAGACAGCTGATCCTGCTGGACTTTTTTGCTTCCTTGGCCCTAACTACTACTGAGACGAAGAAGGTGGCGCTTAAAAAAATGATAGCAAGTGAGTTAGGTGGGACGAGAAAAATACTACCGCACAGTAGTTGTATGTTTGTCATATACAATGAGGTATTACACTGGACTAGAGCGGAAACAGCGGTGAAGTTGGTGTCGCTTTAATCGGAGCACACGGAGCATGCTGAGGACTCCATGGTAGGCAAAACACAAAGTCTCACGTAGCAAAATCACTAAAAAAGAAGAATAGCTAGTGACAGTCTCTGTCTGCCTCTACTGCTCCATGATTGCCTTTATCACTGAGAATCAAACACTTGAGAACAAGCAGCCACATAGTGAGGATATTTCACATTAACGTCAATGCTCAGAACGCATGATGTGCGTCAGAATTGCAGGCAGTCGGCAGCACATCACGAGAACAAAGATGACATGCTCATCTTTATCATGATCAGTCTCGTGAGCAAGTAGATATGTTATTGTGACATCACGTGCAGATGCTGCTTTTCAAAACTGCAACCGAAAATAGTGTGCAGTAAGTAAATACAGGTTGTTCAGTAAATTTTGAAAGATTTCACTAATCTTACCTCTCTGTCTTGGCCGTGGTCTTGGCCGTCTCCATCTCACCCGTCCAGTAAAGTCTATACTTTCAAGTTTTTAGTCAGTATCGAGTCCTTTTCTGGTACATTTCGCAAATGCGCTGAGCAGCACGCCATTTTTCTCAATGATATGCTACTTCATAGACAATTTGTGCTTGACATGTGTGTTTTATTTTCCAGAAGGGTGTGGGAAAATAGCACAATGCACACAAAGAATCGAATTTCATAAATGCCACATGCTACAGAGCTTAGTCCCTGCTGGGTTCCTGGCAAAATGAACAATGAGAAAAGTTTTACTTCACATTCTGCAATTTTACTGCACATTTTGATATTTCATTCACTATGCACAAATTTAGGACACATTTCGCTAAAAAGAGAACTAAAATAGGCAGGAGTTCCCAGAAGCAATTGTAGGAGGACTTAACGTAACCTAGCCCGGCTTTGTGCACACTCTCTACGACTGGTGTTGTCATCACTGCTGGAGCCAGCAGTCAGTGGATTGTCGTCATCGCGGCTGTCTCCCGTGTTGTCCCCACTGTTCCGGTGCTGTCATCAATGCTGGCCCCGATGCTCACCAGGATTAGGTTTTGTGCGGTTGTGTTGTTGGAAGCAGTGACTGAGGAGGGATGAAGCCATGGAACAAGTGCGATGCACGCCATATTTCCCAGGGTGACGTCTTTTGCCCCGTTTCATCTCGTTCATGACTCACCCAGCCGAAAAATGCCCAGAACAGTTAACTGGGCTCACTTTTTGTAATCAGGACTTCCTGAACGCATCAGTTGGCGAACCTGGTCCAGCACCCGAAGCCAGACTTAAACAAAGGGGGGGGGACAAACCTCGTCGCGCTGATGCAGAATATGTATGATCTCCATAATCTTTGTCTTGCTGTTGTTGCATGCATAGGTTACAAAATAGTCAGGTTTTCCTTGAAATATCGATGTGCAGTACAGAGTTGCGGCGCATCTCAGGGTGTACATCTAGGCGTCATTTTTCGTTTAACGTAAGTACCTGGAGTACTTAATTGGGACGTAGTGCGAATGTTCTGGAAAGCTGTGGTACCAACTGTCACCTCCCGTTCATTAACTGTAAATTGCCCCCACCCCAAAGTGAATGCTGTCCTGAGAATCTTTCCAAACTTTCCCCCTTATCTTTCGTGCAAGGTGGGGATAAATAACAAGAGTCGTGCAAGAAAGCGTGGAAAGGTCACCCTCGCTGCTCATGCAGTCATTTGTTTTGCTTTTGGAGAGAAAAAGCTGCACGAGCCCCTCATACATCATTTGTAGAACTCCCGGCTGCTTTCTCAGCCTATGTGTAACCATTTTCATCCATGAAGGGTTAAGCCACTAATGGGGTCACAGGAGCAGAACCCTAAGCCGTCAGGGGTAAGGAGGGAGGCTCCATCAGAAAGGAAAATGAATGTGATAGCTCAATAAGCCTGTTTGTGGAGTCAATTTATTAGTAATTCTCCTTCTGGAAGAATGCCCGACAATTGTCTGGCAATATGACTGAGGGAAAGTGATTTCAGTGGCCTATGTATCGAGGCCTCAATTTATGTGTCTCTGACCTCGGGGATCTCTATTCTTCTCTAATGCAGCTGTATATTGTACCATTGTGAAGAACGACTTTTGAATCCGCTTGGTCACACTTACTCGTCTGATGAATCCTGGCACTTTTATTGACCTCTGCCTATCAGCCTCGGTCAAGTCTCGACTTTTACAGTCCGCCGATTCATCAAGGAATAAGGAAAATGAAGATTTGTAAGTCCATTTACATTGGCGCAATTTGTAATGCGAGATTTTTGGTTTTCATGTTTTGCCTTCCCTTTGCTTTGCCTCTTCCGCTGACTTAACTTTAAAATCTGCTAGCGGCGGAATTGAAGTGGCAGGGGAATATACGATGCGATTTCAATATCACAAAATGTGTGATGAGCGGGCAGTCAGTCGAATATCTTGCGTCAAAATATAGAATGTCGAGATCGATGCTGATTGCTTGTTTGAAACGTCGAAGGTGGATATCAGAAAAACATTTTAAAACATCACCCAGGTAGCCGAGAATCAAGCCGGCCAAACTGTTAAATAAAAGAGTCCAGCATCAGAACGACAACACCGAATGGATAAAAGAATACAGACCAAGCCCATAAAGTCATGAAACAACTAAAAAGTGACCTCGAGTGCGGCAATTTGGCATCTCTTTTCACATTTTTTTTATTTCTGGCTGAGGTCAATGACATGGGAGGCAGCAGCGACTTTGAGCATATTTGGCTAAAAAGTATATCTCAAATGGTGCAATAACTGTCGCAGCAGGTGACGACACATTTCGTTCTCACCACTTGGAAAGTGGCTCATCATTTGCTTCAGTGGATGTGCGCGATGTACCAACTCCGACTATTTACATTAAAATGTATACTTTACTACAGTGCTGGTTAAATCTTTCATGCATGCATTGTTCTAAAGATGAGGCAAGTGCAGGACTTCGCGGGGAATCTGTAGATGCACATGCTTGGAAATGAACAAATAGCTTCAAGCCGTTCAGGACTTCAGAATCATCAGTTTTTGGTAATGTGACATAATGTTAGATGTGAGATAATGTAATGTTTTTAGTAATGTCATTCCATGCTTTGAATATTGCTTCTCTCAGCTCATGCCCGGACTTGAACTATCTGCCATTGGCATAGTAAAATCAAGCCATCCCCACCCCAAACGTTTTCCATACACTTGAGATGAGGTGAGTAAGGAGACCACTCCATGATGCAGATGTTTTTCTGCTGAAAGAAAGCCTACAATATTAATTCATGTTATCATGAAGTCACGAATCGTCCAGTTGGAACTGCCATTGTCCCCTGCAAAGGCACTATCTCTCCTCCTTGAGCTGTACACATTGCAACAGCTCCACATAGCCTTTGGCCTCCAAGCAGGTGCCGACTACCTGTGTTTGCTTGCAATGCAGAAGACCCGAGAAAAACACTTTTTTTTCAATTTTCAACAACCTGCAAGGCAAGCTTGCTTGCTGCAGGTAAGGCTCCCCCCCCCCAAGCAGCAATGCAGCCACCTCCACTGACACAAGTTGAGAAGCATTCCTCTAGCAGGCTGCGGTCAAATTTCTTCTCATCTGAGAAGGCAACAGAATCTCACTTTTGGTCATCCCAGGTTTGGGGTTCGCGAGCAATTGAAGACTCATGACCAAATATGGTGTGGTGACAGTGTGGTCACAGCAGCCTCTTCTTCCTCTGTACATTGTACCTCTTGAGGAAGTGCCTTATGGTTTGGTTAGGTTTTCAGGTTACATTGGGTTTGGTCACCTGATGGTCAAGGGGGAAACTCCAGTGCCATTCTCTGTCAAGTTTTCCGTCTTGATTCTAAAGCTTCGATCAGGCAGCAAAGACCCAGATTAACCAATGCCTCGAGCATGACTGCACAAGAGGCTGCAAGTCCTCCTGCACTTGTCTCACCGACAGTATAATGCATGCATGCAAGGTTATCCTCACATTGCATTCCTAAGTGTTAATATCAGTGTTATTACTGTGATCATAAAGTTTAGAACAGCACTGTATATGCATCGAGCCCAAATTCTATGGTGTCTGATATGACCCCAATTAATTGTCAAGATGATACTTCACGGGTATGCACAATATTGCAAAGATGTGTAAAAGGTATGTTGCAAGCATTCAGGTCAGGTACTGTCACTTCTGCATCCTCAGGTTTTCCTTTGATTTTTTGTACCTTTCTGGCCTCTGCATCGCAGCCCATACAGCCCAAGGACTACCTGCCTTACCCGGCATTACTGCCGGCATCTCTCACCACAGCATGCAAAAAGTACTCAATGACATAACGATGGCTTTTAGATACAGTAATATTCGATATGGGTATGATGCATCGCAAGATCTTCATCTGAACTGACATACATTTCCGTAATGTTTCCTATGCAGGCCAAAAATGATGCAGAACCGATACCCACCCACTGGAATTTTTTGAAAAACCTGACAAGTCTACGACCCAGGTTCCGGATGCGCTTTGCTGATGCGATCCACCACTAGTACTAAGACCTAACGGATGCAACGATCAGACATCTAAGGCCAATTTCACTAGTTCCCAAGTGATCCTTAGATCTATTTTACAGTGCAGATAAAATACCTTTCCTTTCTTGATCTGTCGTTCCTTTATCCTCAGTTCGTGTACACGCTCAACAACTTGGAGCAGGTGTTCCAGTGTCTTGCCGCTCTCCAGGGTGACTTTAACCTAGACCAGGAGGACGAGCAGGACGACTTTCTGCAGCCGGCAAGAGTCTCCGTGTCCTCTATGGCATCCTCAATTGCGTCCTCCAACCACGAAGACTCCGACGTTGCCACCTCCCCCGCCCCCGCCGCAACAGCAGCCTCAGTCACTCCTGCGGTCGTTGCCGGACAGCCCTTAATGCAGAACCTCATGGAGGCCTTGGATCACGTAGACATGATCGCTTATACATTGCTGGAGTCGCTGCAACCGAAGGTAACTCATAAATAAACAACAATGTGACACAAAAAAGTTACCTTCCCGACTAATTCGACTACTCCGGAAGCAGATCAATAAGCGATGCCTCCATTGAAGATGAATGCTTTATTAGACAAATTGTTTAATGCCTTTTGATGCATGTTTACTTTATTCCGTCTCTTGCAATGTTACCTTTAAGCCAAGCAAGATTTAGTCAGTGCAAGCGCCCCCTCACAGATGCGTTTTCTAAAATTCAGTACCTCACACTTTCCACCACGAGAAAGCTTCAGTCAGGCATTTTGCATCCTTCGTCATGGCGTCTACGTCTGTCTGTCTGTCTGTCTGTCTGTCTGTCTGTCTGTCTGTCTGTCTGTCTACTCGGCACACTCGGTCAACTTGCATGTTGTCCCCTGCATGAACTGATCCCGATGGACGTGGTAAAGCAACGTTGTTGCTTTCCCTGGCGGAGAAATCATCATGAGTGGATTTTGTTACGTTCTTCACTTGTGAATTATTGATGGACGCACAGCAGTAGCCAAGCCACATCAACGCATTAGTTCCCTGTTGTAATTGCAACGGACTCTCACTCTACCCAGACAAAATGAAGGGACTGAACTCTACGGAACTTTTCCGGTAAAAAAGTTTTCCTGATAAAGGAAATGCCAGCAGATTCTCCTCACTAGAAAGGCTATTTTATGTCCCCTCTTCTGTCACACACACGTCATAGAAACAAATGCGCTATCCATATACGCACACACACAGTGTGTAGTGTGTACATGTTAGTAAAGGAAGGTCAAAAGAAAAAGATTCTGACAGTCCTGGCTTAAACTGCGACTTTCTTTCCTCCTCCCCCGCAGTTGGAACCTGGCTTGCGGAAACACATCTTTCACCTGGCTTACTCGCCCGAGTCCCTGCCCACAGCCGACGCCATCGTTCCGCTTATGGACTTTCTGGACGCCAACATTCAGGCAAGAACTTTAATGCGTGGCAGTAGAGGGAGACTTACACGGCCGTTTGTCAATTACCGCAGATCTTAAACAAGTACTTCCTGAAAGGCAACTACATCCGCTGTCTGCACGTCCTCTGGGAGTCCGTCCTCACTGAGCTCAGGGAGCACGCGGACGTCTCGACTGGAGTAATAGGAAACGGACGTATCATAAACCAGCGGTCCAACCTCAATATTTCTTTGCCAGGAAAAAGAGCCGCAATTCTTTGACCGCCTGCATGAGGCCCTACAGATTCTGTGCGAGTTCTTCTTAGCCGACGGACGAGGTATCATGGGCCCGAAGCTCTACACGCAGAACTTCAACGAGCTCGACATTCAATTCAGTCTCAATGGAGTATGCTTGGCTTCATCCATGAAGAATCCTTCGAGTATGACCCGACCTTTTCCTTCCAGAGAAGCACAGAGAATCTCATTGACATGTACCACCTGGAGCGTCTGGAGCACACGCAACAGCAGCAGACAGAGAACTTCGGAACTCTCTCAGTCAGGTAACTTTCCTACCTTCACTTGATAGGGAAGAAAATGTCAGGAGGCGCAGTCCATAACTATAGTAATTGCACTGCACGCATCTACTCATACGCACACGTTTATTGCAGAGTTTATTTCCGCCACGACTGCCTATTTGTGGAGGTGCTCAACGCTAGAGACGTAATACCCTTGGACAGTAACGGTGATGACTCATGCATGGAAGGGTTTTTTTTTTCTCAAGAGGAAAACCTTTATATACTTTGTCAGGCTTGAGCGACCCGTTCGTGGTGGTTGAGTTGCTTCCCACTCGCCTCTTTAACAGCGCCGAGCAGACCACGAACGTGCAGAAGAACACTCTTAACCCCAACTTCGAGGAGTGCTTTGAATTGTGAGCAAAGTTGTCGGGAGTGACTTTGAGGGACTTGTTCGTTTAACTTCCCACCCTCATTTAGTCCTGCCTCTGGATACCAGTGCCTCGACACCTACTCGATGCTCCGCTTCTCCGTCTTCGACCACGACGTTCTAAGCTTCAATGACTTCGCCGGCGAGGCTTACCTCGCTCTAGCCTCAGTACCGGGGTTGCAGGACGCCTCCTCCAGCGTGGACAACTTCCACGGACTCAAGCAGATCACGTTGCCCCTTTCCTTCGAAGAGCACAAAGGTCAGTCCACTTCTTAACAAAAATCCACTTATGACTTTCCCCACTCGTTCTATCGCCAGATCACCCCATATTCACGACACTGGAGGCCAGGGCGAATGAGAAGTTGGCCCAGGACTTCGTCAAGAAGCAGAGGGCGCGCGTTGTTCCTTCGTAGGCGAAGCTGGGTGCCCAAGAGTTTCAGGAGGAGACTTGCTTTAAGTTGACCCCCCCTCCAACCCTGCGTATTCACAACATAAATGTACTGGTTGTACACGGTTTACTGCTTTCCTGTGATATTACCCCTGCACCCTATGGGCTAGCTCATTCTAATGCACAACTTAAACAGATTTGTAATACAGAACAGGTAACCCTGTTTAACTATCGACGTGACTGATCCTAAAATTCCTAGACTCATCCCCCACCTTTTCAGGGCATCTTTGCACGTGAATAATTCCTGATGCACAATTTTAGCATAGATGAAGACATTATGTATACGAACCATACTTCCAGCACAAAAATGTAAGACAGTTTTACTTAATACAGGAAAAATTGTGTCTTTTCTTATTGCGGCATCCACATATTCTCTCAGGGCTTTATTAGCATCATAAGACAGCCGCAGTTCTTTCTTCGGTACAATAAGAGCTGAGCTGTGTATGTTTGTGTGGAAAAAAAGAGAAAATCGGCCGTTTCATCACAAGTGAGAGGAGAGGATATTCCTAGATCTTCTTCAATTCCTTTGGATGTCTCCTTGTCCGAAAAATTCACTCTATCATCGATTCTGGCTGGGCTCATATGAGAAAAAAATAAGGAAGGGAAGAAAAGTTCACCAACCAAGAAAAGATATGAACAGGAAAGGCCTGCACTATAGATACTTATGGATAGATTGTTTTTTAAGGCCTCCTTGTATCAAGGACGACCTTTCAGACGCAGCCTCAAAATTTCATTGCGTAAAAAAAGCCTTCATTAACTGACTGATGCACAAGTAGTGTGCACATTGAACAAATCGTTACTTAGTGAAGCCCAGCTAGAACCATGGTTTTTGCAGTCTCACCCTGTATCAGACACAGCAAGCAGTTCCTGCACTAGTCCAGGTACTGCGCTATCCACCTGAACCCTTCTCCGTATCCCTGGCGCTTGAGCACAGAGCACATGAAGAGCTCGAGCGGCCTGCCGTGCAGCTCGGCTCTGGGCACCTTGCCCTTGCCTGTGGTCTGGCCGTAGAGTCCGAAGACCTGTCTGACCTCGTCTTCCGAGGCAGCACCCGCGCGGTCGATCTTGTTGCCCAGCACCAGCACGGGACAGTTGCTCAGCTGCTCGTCCGTTAGCAGCGAGTCCAACTCACCTTTGGACTCGCCAAAGCGCCCGCGATCGGCGGCGTCGATCAGAAACACGATCGCGTCCACCGCAGGGAAGTAATCCTTCCACACCTGCGTGTGGGAGAAAGAAGTAACCGTTATTTGAGTAGAAGTGCCACCATGTTACTCAGACATTGGACCCTCGCTCAGGTGCAGCTGGACATGTTGGTTTACACATTCCAGGGACTGCCGATATAGAATACGTGAAAACATACACCAGTAAGCGTATGTGAGCAATAACGATGTCATTATCTTTCAAACTGACTTTTCAACCAAGATTCATTTCTACGTAGTCAGAGCCAGCTTCATGTCTATAGTCATCCAGATTCGTGCCAGAAATCACATCCAGATTCAAGCCTAGATGAGGTCATTTCTAACGTGGTTTCAAATAACTGCTGCGACGGAACACTTGCTCACCCTCCTGGCCTGATGATGGCCTCCCAGATCGAAGGTGGTGAACCTGATCCTGTCTATTGAGAGCTCCTCTGATGTAGGGTGGAGCGTGGGCACATGCTGGGCCATGCGGTCGTCCTTGAGCATATGCAACAGCGTCGTCTTGCCCGCGTTGTCCAGGCCAAGAAACAGCAGCTTCCCGGACTTCTTCCACAGTCCCAGGTAGCCCAGCACGCCCGTGAACCAATCCCAGATGAACATGGTGGGCTAAAACTTGAACGTGACAGCCACTTAGTAAGATTTGCAAGGTTTGCCATGCTTGTACACGTTGCGGTAGCGTGAACAGATTGAAGTTGTGACGTCATTCCTCCAGACAGAAAGAGGTCACCCAAGCCTTATGGCCAAGAAAACAGAACTACGCAAAAATCAGGGCAAAAAGCAAATACGCAAAAAAACCAGGAAAAGCACCAAGAGACGTTCACTGCGACCTCGATCTGTCGGCTCCTATGAAGCGGTGTGACCCCAGAGGACAACGAGGGGACTCACCCGGATTTGGTAGAAAGTGGGTTTGGGGCGGGGTCTTCCCGTATCTCTCCGGGTCGTTTCGGGAGGTCCGGCGGCAATACCTCCAATTCACGAAAGTCCCGATGAGGACGAGGATCCAGCAGCAGCAGAAGCTGACTTTACTCCTTTTTGTTCCGTGCTGCTCTGGGGTAATGATGACCCAGCCGAGGTCAGGTCAAGCCAAGCTCAAGCCAGGCTTCGGATCTTTGGCGTTAGAATCAACAAAAGCCGGAGTTTGGCTCGACGCTTGCCCAGGAGATGGATTCAGAAACCTCGGGCACCCTTCAGGCGTCGTCGGATCTTCTCAAGCCAAGTTCTTATTGCTCGGAGTCATGAACTTCGCTGGGCTTTGCAGGGCTTAGCTCGGCTTTACTCTTCGGGCTTGAGTCCATCACCACTCTGGAGTCGCGTGTATTCAGTGATGCGCGTGCGCCGCCGTTGATGGTGCTGCTGCTGCTCCTCCTGTGGCCGCAGCCGGTGGTGGTGACAGGCACAGCAGAGCAGAAGGCTCAAGCCAGGCCAGAGTCCTAGGATGTGACCACTTAGAAGGTGCCTGAAAGAGGCCGGGAAGTGACAGAGGAGGTCATAACTGTTACCATTTCATTCGCCACTGGTCACATCGGGCCAATCGCTCTTTCTTTCACGTCATCACATGAGCGGCCTGGACAGAAAAGAAGGCCGAAAGTGCAGAGTTAACAACAGGAAAAACAATTCTAGAGGGTGGCGGAAAGTTTGACCTCTTATTTACACAACCTTTCCAAGTGAAAACCGTGTAACTACTGGGTGTGGCGAGAGTTCTGGGACAACGTGTTTAACAGGGTGCAGTTTCGCCAATGAAATTTTCAAGACAGATCAGAGCTTGAAGAGCATGACCTGTAATTGCTCTTTTATCAGCAGTAGCCTTGTCAGCGTCCACAACTAGTGAAAGTACCTCGCCGAAAGCGAAGTTTGGGTGACCAGCCGAAACTGTAATGCCGTCAGTTCGGTCATGCTGCCAAATTCGGTATTGTCAGCCGACAGTACCGAGTTCGTCCTGTCTTTGAGACCATTGGCATGTTAGAATAGGTCATGGAACAGGTCATAACTTTGTATTTAAAGTAGACCACAGGAAGATTCTCTCTGCAGGAAAGCAATTATTCTGCATTTTCTGCCGTCAAACTATTGCCTTCATTCGTAATTATGTTTAGCAGCAGGGAATTTCGGATTCGGCGGGATAGCAGAAGCCGAAATTGACCGAAACTGAAACTGCATTATGGCTGAATTTCCGCCCAAATCACTGTTCAGTCGACCACTGTTTAGGCAGTGCCAAAAGGTGATGCACAGCACATGATCATCCAAAAATGTCGCGACCTCGAATCTTTTGGCTGCGGCCCCGAAAACTGAGCGTCTCATGAAAATTACGCATAAAAAAATACTTCTCGTGCAGAAGAGATGAATCAATCTCATCTTATCGCAAAATGTCAACTTTTGGTTGGAATGTATTGGTTTTGTATGTTTTAAATATGCGCCGATTTTTCGAACATCCGGTATGTACAATAAGTCCTGTGGAAGGTTAGTTCGGACTAGTGTGTGTGTGTGTGTGTGTGTAAGTTTGAGTAAGCAGAGTGATGTGGCTGCTGCGTATTCCTTCAATGTCGTGCTCCGTCAACGTGATGAACGCCCGCGGCCCTGATGGTCGCGCACATCGACACGTGACCGCTGGACAAGTTGAGGACGAGGCTAACGAACGACGTGTTCTCTTCGCCATGCTTGAAGTGCGCTCGTTACGCTAAATGTTAGCTCGTTTTGTGTGCGTGTGTGTGGGGAATCCCGGCGTCATTTTGCGTGAGATCCGGTAGGAGACGTACTTGCAACAATGGGGCACGCAAGGCGATGCACAGCAGCGGAAATGCCAACGTCACCTCAGTGCATACGGCCACGTACATGCCGGGTGCGATTTATTCAACTTCCGTCAGTCGGGGTTTTTTTCGCCGTAGAAATGGGGAAGTCTGACCCCGAATCTACATTTGAAGGTTAGCTTGAGTCTTTCTCAGCAGCATCAGAAGTTTTGATTCAAGTCCCTGACATAGTCCACATTTTTGCTTTCAAGCCCTTCTCTATTAATTCTTCATCAACGTCGAGGCTGCCAAGGTCAAGTTCGTGGCTGCCGCTTAACCTTTTTTCTGACCCAGCCCGTGCGCAAAAGAGAAGAAGTGTGTCCAACATGTCCAACTGCAGCAGGTCCACTTTCAGGGATCTTCTTTGAACTTTTTTTTTGTTACAGTGCATCCCCCTGTATGTAGCACGTCAGTGACTGAAGCTAAATGAATCGGAATGTTGACGATGGCTTTCAAAGTTTTGCTCGCTGGATGTATATACAAAAGAATATATCTACTTTTTATATGTATGTGGACTGCATTGTGGATATCTTGGATATATGCGTTACGGTGGCCCCACCACATCCGACCTTAGAAATGTCCAACTATGCAGCTGGAAGTTGATGACGCTTGGCTCCTGACCTGCCAGAATGCAATAGTTTTATTTCTCATATGATATCTACATTTACTGTGTATGTCCCTTAGCATCAGTCTACACCGGGTGGGCGGAAATGTCTCGGACACTTTTGAAAGGGTAATGATGAGAACTGTGGCCTAGATGCAGCGTCACTTAGGCGAAGGGTTACTAAGACATGAAATGATGCCTGACATGTTTACTACCTACATTTCAAATTTGAACTCTCCGTGATGTATACAGCATTCTCCATGGACTCCTACACTTTGGCCACCCCCCACTCATGTTGCTGATTTTCAGGCCACCGTTAGTCATTTTCAAGCTCTTTGAGTAAGCTGATAGTTTGTGGAGGGGTGCCCAGAGAACAAATGTTGAATTTACTCATGTTTCGGGCTAAAATATAGGCAAATCTGTACCAATTTTTGATGAAGTTCAACATGATTGTAGTACAAGAAAATGAGCTGAAAAATACTACATGACGCTCGCAGCAATTTTTTCCTTCTCTCAGACATTTTGCTCAAACTTTGGTAAGTTTAACTCTACTGGGGGCCGTTACACTGCAAATTAAAGCTTAGACTTTTCTCTTGCTATACTATGTTATTCCACATTACCAAAAAAGGCACATAAACAAAGTTTTTTTTGGCTACTCCTTCCCCCCCCCCTCCATTAGGTCAGGAGCATTTGCATCACTTGACCTAAGAGTTATACACCCCTAAAGCTGCCTTTTGTTTCGACTTCCTGTATTGGTACGGTACTTTTTTGTTCCACAAGGCTACTCTAGTGTAAGATTTCCAAATGGGCCTGACGAGACATGCTGCCATGGTGGCATTTGCTCCCCCTGTCCGCAATCAAGCATTTTGGTGGTAAAACAAGATCACTGATATAAATGGAATTAAATTAAGTGAACGTTTGGAGGGAGGAAGTTCACTAAATCCGGTATTCTAGTGTTTTGCTGCCTGTCAGTCGCAATTGTGGCGGGAGCGGAACAAATCCCTAGAAGATCAAGAAAAACGAGTCGACTCTCTGCTTTCCTTGGCAAATGCACTGAAAATACTTCTACTATGTAAAAGGCTCGTGCAGCAATTTGAGAAGTAACCTTGGTTCCACGCAACGTGGGATAATTGTCATTTCTTCCGGTCCCCCCAACTGTTGCAGTCGCCCCAAGTAAACTGTTTCCTTCCACCACAGAGTTATGAGTAGTTACATCTGGATAGCATTAACTGATGATGAGGATTTTAGTTGGCACTTTTGCCCAGCCTGCGCTGCGCAGTACAGCATGAACATGGTATTGACATTGGGGTGGATGACGGTGGTGGTGGTGGTGGACGAGGCGGTGGAAGTCGTCGAAGACAGGGCAGGCAGTCAGGTATGCAAGCTGGCAGTCCGGCCGGCAGGCAGGCAGTCCGGCCGGCAGGCCTCGTCCCGAGGTTTTCGCCAGGGCAGAGGGAGAGACTAAAAAGTGGTCGAGCTGCATGTTGGCCGTCATTTCTCCGTTTGCTTTTCAATGTACATCAAAGTAAGAAGGAATTCTTCCTCTCTCTCTCTGTCTGTCTGTGTGTCTGTTTGTTTCTCCCTGGAAATGTCTTGCTTTTTGCCTCGTGGGGCAATCATGCGAGTTTTTAATGGCGCATTGGTATGCCTATACCTGTCACGCACTCTATTTTCTGCCGGCTTTGTTGTTTTCCTTAGACTTGGTGCGTGCGCGCGTGTCTGTGTGTACGCGACAAAGAAGCACACACAAAGACAGAGAAAGGTCTTCATTATTATCTTCCCACAAATGCTTGTTGGTCTATAACAGACCAGGAGGAATTGCTGCAAACCTTCTGCTAAGTACCAAAATGCACACGCTAGTGGTTTGCGAGCGAGCATTCTCCCAAGTAGATCTGTGCAAATCATGCATGTGTGCATTCAAAGCCACAAAAAACAAGGCCATTGAAAACGTCTGTCCAATAGCAGCTGTGCAAGCCTAGCGAAGGTAGCGACAGGTGAGCAGAAATTGCATTTTTTTCCATGTCTGCGCAGCCATGCGAAAGACTGCAAGTGCACGCGCGCACTCACTCAGACGTTCACGCGTGCGCGCCCAGCAACGCAATGCCTGGTAAGACGGAGAGACTTTCTTTCTTGCAAGGCGGGCATGACTCGCACGGCCCCTTGGAAACAGGTAAAATATTGACCCCTTCCGCCGACTCTGGCCTGGCTCGACCCGGAGGACCCGGAGGACCCGGACAGTTGTCACGACACCAGAGCTGTCGAATGGCTCATCTAATGAGTCAAAATCCTTAGACTTATCTGCCTAGAGCAAAATTTGAGGCCCACTCATTAGACGTCATAAACAGAGAGGAAGGGAATTCCCCATGGCAGGCAGCGCAAGATCCGGAGGCTTAAATCATCTTCTACGTCAGCAATTCTTTAAAAAACCAACGAAACGTCCGTGCTCACTTGACGAGATGGATTTTTTTTTTTTTTTTGATGAGGATGAACACAAGAATCCCCTGGTAATTCTGGAATTCCTGGAGCGTTAACAACGAATGCGCAGCGTTGAAGTAACACCTTCCCGCAGTCTTTTTCGTTCTTCTTTTTGTCGACCAGGAAATCTGCACAGCTCATTGTCCGCTGTTCATTGAACTCTGAAAAAAAAAGTGTGCAAAAGAGAAGCGCACACGCGCGCACCATGGAGACTGACTTGACTGCAGCTTTTGCGAATCTGTATTGCAAGGTAGGAGGAGGCATTTTCCCCTCTGGCCGCAATTGCTTGCGATGCTGCCTCGAACGAGGCATTTTGCTGAGTAACAACTCACTTCTTCTCCCTTCCTCCCTCTTTCCCTCCCTCGCCTCGTCTAGCTGGGGGCAGGCCTAGTGAGGCCTAGTGAGGCCTTCTCCTCCACTGACGTGGATGTGCCTGCATCAACCAAGTTTCGCCATGGCGATGCACTTGTGATCACGCCTTTATCTTGAGGGGAGCGCGCGCTCCCGCAACCATCGTGCAAAAATCTGTCTTGACAGACCAATGCTACAGAGGTTCTCAATGTTGCATGTCTGCTTTTCTGTTAAGTATGTGATGATAACGTTATATACGGATATGATGCCTGCACATGGAGTCCCGCCAAAGATGGTGCACCAAGGTCGTGTGCAATATGAGACATGAATTTCTGACAAGACCATATTTGAGATCTAAAGAAGATCCAAGTGAGGGCCTTACGAAGGAACCCAGGCAAAATAATCAAGGGCCTGTATTAGACGAAAACTTAAAGGAAGTGAAAAAACATTTTTGAGCTGTTTTACTCGCCCCTCGCGTTGAGGAGAATTCTGCTGAAGCAGCATATTCCAAACTACCCAAAGCCCCATTTTCAGTGTCCGAAGAGCTGTTGAAGAGTGTGTTAACCCCTGTTCCAAATGTGCACTCACGCACGCATGTGCATTCACCAACCTGGCGTCGACGGCGGCGGGAAAGAAGAAGAAAGAGGAGGAGGAGAAGAAGAAAAAGGAGTACTACAACATCCGCGAATGTTGCATTCGTCTCTCAGAGAACATTTTTAGTCGTCGTCCAAGAAGTGTCTGTGCCCTCTGAGTGGTTCTGTTTTGTAGACGTGGTAAGCATGTGTGTGTGTAACTGTGCACCTCTCCCGCGACGACTTCGGACTGAAGACAGGGCGAGAAAGCCGCTTTGACCCGTGTATTGACATATACAAATTGTACTGACTTATTGTTCATACTTGGGCATGACTGAGAACTGAGTAATAGACGCCGGTGGCCTGCAATTTTTTTTCCATGGAGGAAAGTCGTTGATTTTTCTAGTTGCTTATCTTTACCCACGCACGTATCTTCCTTGATGACGACGATCAAAGGTAGGTGAAGGTGCACGTGGTGCTCTAGCGCAAAGCCACCGATTGCCAACCTGCTTGGTTTCCTCAGACATACAGCAAATAGATAGATACTTTGATAGATAGATGACGATAGACAGATAGATAAGCAGATAGATACAGTGCATTCGTTTCTCTCACAGGCGGATGCGTTATTTTTGGATATTTGATGACCAAATAGGTGTGATGTGGTTTAAACTTTACTCAGCAAGGCTTTTCTACCCCAGAAGTTGATCTGCGACAGTTTCAGACATGATCATCTTCCTCTACCTGCGCTCAACCTTGATTACCATTTTTACTTCTTTTTTTTTTTGACACACACTCCACTGCGCTGCTGTACTGACTGCACAGCTGAACTTTGCAGTACAAAGGAACAGTGCAGTGAAAGAGGGAGGCTGCAACTTTGCTGCACTTCTGAGTGAATGCATCCAACTGAACCAAAGTAGTCGAATAAATAAATGTTAATGGCAGAAAATGCTAGATCGATTGTCATCATCGATTGTAACCATCTTTTCAATTATTTGAATATAATAATCCATTTTCCAGTGGAAGCTGAGTGAAGCTGCCCTGCTACCTGACTATGTAATGCAATGTGCAACAAGTGCAAGCCTATTCGATATTGGAAGCCTAATAGTGCTGGTGCCATTGCTGATCACGGTAACTAAAAATGACTTTAGTAAAAAAGAGATGCAACAAAACCTAGTGAACAAAATATATTCACTTCATTCTCTACTCAGATAATAAGTTTTGAGGCTACAGCAACTTTTATGGATACCCACAATGATTCCCAGCAGACATACAGTACAGAACAGCGCATATCAAAAACGAAAGGGGAAAAACGGTAATCAAGATTGCAGACAGTTAGAGGTACATCATCGTATCTGAAAATAAACCTGTGGACCTCCCAAAGCAGGGGTTCCCACTTGTGGTAAGCGTACCACTGGAGGTACTAGAGAGGATTATTGATGACACGCGAAGATGTCGCAGATAAAATGGAAGCCACTATTTCCCCCTTTGAAGTTTGGGAACCCCTGACATAAATAGAACAGTAACGAAACGCACTAAAGTTGCACGTATATTTTAAATTCAGCTCTGACTCGCAATCTTGGAAGTTTCGCGATGAGGAGGAGATGAACATTGAAGGCGTCGGCGATGACCACGACACTTCTAGCGGCAGCCGCCACACAGACGAGGACAAAGTTCAAGCTGACGTTCGAGAGACAAACCACTGGCAGGCAGTTTGCAAAAACCGCCGAAGAGAACAGCAAGAAGAAGAGGAGGAAGAAGAAGTAAGGCCGTCAAAAGGCCCATTGCCAACCCCAGGCTGTAGTAGGCCAACTCCCGAGGCTGCCATGAAGCAAGGGGAGGGACACGAGGGACTGGAACGGAATAAGGTAACACAAATAGCTTCGAAGTGTACAAAAAATTTCTGGCCAACTGTAGGGCTTTTTGGAGTCCATGGCCACGTTCTTCTCCTCCGATTACTACTTGGACGGCTATGAGAGCGAGCCGGAACCAAAGGCAGAGTGCTCCGTGTGTCTGGAAGACATAACTGGTCAGACGCAGCAGAATCACTACGGTGCAATCGCCTGCTTCAGCTGCAGGGCGTTTTTCCGACGCGCCCAGAGTGCCAAGCGGAGGCCGTTCAGGGCGTGCAAGCGCGGTGGCGGCTGCACCATCACTGTCAAGACCAGGAGATACTGCGCCAGTTGCAGGTGGGTCTACTTCTATTCCTTGTACGTCCCGATAAAGCCTTTCCCTTCCACCCGCATGGTTGTCATCATGATGCATAACAATGCCAAACCTTGTCCTTTGGAACTACGCGATCCAGCTGCTTAATTCGGGGTGATTTGACTAATATCTATGCTTCTGTCGGGTTCACCGGAGACCAATGTACGTATCTAATCCATGTTATGGGCTTTGTACCTACAGGTACGACTTGTGCCTACAGAATGGGATGAACCCTGGATTGGTGTTGAGTGAGGAGCAGAAGAAGAAGCGGTTCAGGAAGATGCTCAAGAAGAAGAAGAAGCGCGCCGCCATTGAGCAAATCAAGAGGTTCAGGGTAGTCACGACGGCCTCTTCGGCGGCCGATGGCGATGGTGACCAACTTTGCTACTCGCCGCAGGTATTGACAAGAGACTTGAACTTTATTGAACAACGAGTTTTGGACATTCATTTGGGGCATGCGCCACCAACATCGCTCACCTCACCGGAAGTGGCACAACTTGGCGTCGTCACAATGGAAAAGTTCTTGGCCATAGCGTCCAGCGACGATGACTTCATGACGCTAGGATGGGACGACCGATCCTTGTTGATCTTCCAGAACTCGTGCATTTTCAGAGCCTTTATGTTGGTGCGATACCTGGCGGCTGATACTCCCGCGGCGCAAGTGTCGTGTCTCATCGATGTCATCAATGAGCGTCAGATAAGAGAAACCAACGTGGTCGTTACAGTGGACGACGTGGCGGCTGTTGTCAGGGGATTTCTTCCAGCCGCAGAGAGCGAGTGGCGTCTCTTGGCGGCTCTTCGAGGCATGGTGGCAACCTGCGTGCGCCAATGGCGCAATCTACAGAATGTGAGCGTTGTCGATTTTGCACGTCTTATCCTTTTCTGGGAGCGAGACAATCTCGGCTGCAAGAACAAGGCTCACTCCGAGTCTGTGAGAACACGTCAGCAGGAGGCTCTCGGCGAGGACCGCTATCGCGCCACCACCGCCCTCTTTCAAGACTTGTGGCGCCTGGCGCAGCTCACACGCGTGCTGCAGTTGAGAGTCTCGACGGCCAACTTCTCCTCAATCACTGAACAGTCGTTGATGGAGTCGTCGTCCTTGCTTCAATTCCTTGAGCGACGTAGCCGCTGCTTGGCGCGCACGCTGGCGATGGCGCACGAGGAACGCCTCGATAGCATCTCTAATCTGGCGGCTGCTGGGGTCCATAAGATTTCAGCCCTGCTCATGTCCAGACTTCACATCTCCAGCACCTTGCAAGAGCAGCTAAGACTCCTCGGTGTGATCATCTCATCTGCGGCTCCGCCCACGCCCATCTTCCGGCTGCAGACGAAGAAGCCATTCCAGAAGAAGTCGCTCGCCCGCCTGCAGACCCATCTCGAGCTGCTGAGGTCTTTCTTCAGTCGCGTCGGGGACGACGTTTTCTTCGCGTTTCTCCTCGTCGTCTTCTTCTCGCCACCGAAGGGATCCTCTCACTTCTACGACGTCGCCACGTCCGACGCGGTCGTCGTCCGCCATTTGCGTGGCGGTTACCTCGCCGCTCTTGAAGAAAGCCTCGTCGGTGCCGACGAAGACGGTAACGGCGGTGAATTGCTGGAGTTGGCCGCTACTTGCCTGGCGCTGACGGACGAGCTGGCGGAGCTGGCGCCCAACTTTATCGCTTCAGGTGGAGCAAACGGCAGCACTGGCGGGGGAAGCTGAAGTACTCATCATATGTCAATCGCAGTACATGTACCGTACGTTGTGGTGCGTGAAAACGAAATTTTGGTTGAGGCGATGTGATAAACTTTATCATAGGATTGTTTGTACGGACAGTTGTTTACGCAGTAAATACGGATCGACAGTTTGGCCTCCATTCTATTCTTGGTAGGATTGCGTGGTAGCTTGACGCAAGTGTTCTTCATGGCATCAAGACTACGAAGTCAGCTGGTGCGGAGGGTTGTGCACAAGGGTGGGTTTTTGCACAACATTGGCTCTTCCTGCGTCATTTCAAATTCTGCCCAGTGTTAAGTCCTGGACCATCGCAAATTAAGGTGTATATCCTGCTGGGCTTGAGCGAGGTGATCTTATTAGTCTCACAGCGATAAGCAGAGTTGACAGAGGTACCATTCTCCAAGGATTTCCACTTTTGCACACACAAGACGCACAAGTAAATTGTCGTGACCACATCCGACGACGGGAAAAATTCAACATTTTTTGTGTCGCGAATCTGTTTCTAATCTTCCTCACATGTATCTCTGGTTGTACTTAAGCTGTAGGTAGTTTCTGCTTAGCTCATTCGTTCGTGACGAACTTGATAGTCATACTTACAAAGAGACTTTATTTGGAGAATATGAGCAAACATTTCTAACACATGACAAATTGATCTAACATCCTAGAGAAACCTTTCATCATCTGCTCAGTTCATCATTAAATACAACATAAGGATCTTCCTCGTTATTCTCAGGTTTTCTGTGGCAACTAATCTTTGATCCTTCTCCCCCTTCCTCATCCTCATTGAGCAGATTTTTGGACCCTGATTTGGAGCCACCCTCGATTGGTTTGGTGTCACTGGTCTCAAATGCAGCAAACTTGAAGCCAATCCACATTTCCTTCATCAGAGACTCCTGCAAAAAGTTCCCACTTGAAGACAAATATTCATGCCATGCAAGTAGCAAGCCTGCACGACTAATTTTGAGTATCCGTACTTGGCAGTCGTACAAGGTCGTACACCTGAAATTGGTGTAGTTGCAGGGGTTCAGTTCCGACCCAAATGTATTCCGGGACATCCCTTATTAATCCAAGGTAGAGAAGATCAACGGTTTACCTTAATCACGTGTAATGCCAGCAGGAGCTGCTAATGATACAGTGCTACGCTTTGTTATGAGACAAATGTTGTAATTATGAAAAAATATTATATCACCAGAACACCTAAGCTACCGAACACGTAATCCAACCTTACCTAATGTGATCTTACCAAAGCTAAAGTGATATTACTTAACCTCAGCTAATCTCACGTCTCATGTTCTGTAATGCCTTGTGTCAGTACCCTTTAGTCTCTTATCACAGGAAGGGAAAACAAAAAGAAGTCAGCGTTCGCTGAAAGGCTGAACCGATTCAAAGAGTATAAGAGGTTGTGAGATAAGGAGGTGGAATCAGTTGCTTTGCAAAGGATCTTGTGTACCAGTTAACTCCTCTACTTACGTGGATCTCAAAATAGGAGGTTGATGCTCTCAAAATGAAGAAGCTTCTTGCACATAGTATGCATATACAGTATATACTACCGACACTGGAGCATGCATTGTCGGTACGCATTGTGTCGGAAAATGTGTCGGAAAGTCTGTATCGAAGCCTCTTGACGTGGTTGGAAAGTGTCCATACTTGACTTTATTAGAAAGTAGCAAGGGTCTTCTTTAGAAGTTGGTTCAAGTGACTTTCTTGGGGCTGATGTTTAAAACAGCAATTTCCTATCACGTGACTAAGTTCCGATGATAATAGTTTGTCTCACTTGGTATTGAACAAGACCATAGCCAAATTAATTGAGCTCTTCTTACCCCTGGCAAGAAGGCCATGAGTCTCTTGTCCCACATGAACTCTCCAATGGCCAAGAAGACACTGATGATCATGCCTCCAACGAGAACGATGAAAACTCCGCCTAAGTTGGGGAGTCCTAGCTGAGCGCTGTCCCCGTCACCATCCTACAAAAGAGGACCAGAAGGTAAAGCGCCATCAATTCTTTGTAGAAGTAGCCTTGAAAAGCAGCAGCAGCTGTATTATTAGGTCACTTCAGCGTGTGCTTGATTACTTCAGTTGCCATGTTAAGCCAACCCTTGGGGAATAAAGGATGGATTTTTTACTTGTCGCATATGCAAAAATACCGCAGTTTATCCTTCACTTTTATGCATCCACCGTCAAGTACTTACAGCCTGTAAAGAAAATCCAGTTAGTAGTATACATCAACGACTACGATCTGCACCACACATTTAGATATTTAGACTGTACTAAGTACGATTTATGCTGGACATGAGAGGTTACACTGACTGCATGGCACAGAAAAGGCAGCAGCTTTAATAACGCTAAGTTGAAGAAATGCCGCAAGAGCAATGACTCCGTGTTTTTGGAATCATAACACCACCTAGCTTGGCTCATAACGTTAAGGTCATAGGAAGCTGTTGCCCTTTATAAGATTCTACGGTGCACTTTTTTGGGCTCACTCTGCTTTCCAGACATACTAATAACGAAAATACTGTGGCTACTGCGTTGTCAGTCAAGGTTCTTACCTGGCACTCTCCTCCTCCATACATCTCTTTCCACCACTTGTTCTTGAGCTTTTGCAGAAACCCTTTTTCCTGGAGGGTCAAGATTCCGTCTGATATTGCCTTAGTGTACGGAGATTCTGCAAGAAAAAAGGTTGTAAGCCCATTTGGAAAGGACGTCGACAACATGGACCCAGCATCTGATTTTAGAATGCTCCAAGGTAGACAGAAATGTGTTTTTTAAAGAACTATTTCAGAATATATTGAGTTGGTCAGGTTAAATACGTCTTGATCCCTGAAGATTCGAAGTATCTGGCCCAGTTACCTGGTGGCAGAGCTATCCCATATCCTTTGCTGTCAAGCAATCCTCCGATCTTGGTGAGTTCACACCGGCGCTCAATGTGATACTCAATGGCCGCAGCCTCCATGAAAAACGCGTAGTTGCCGTCGCCCTTGATTACGCGCTCGATGCCCTCGTTGTTGCCGTCCGTGTAAACAGTGGGTTTTGTTGACTCCATAAACGCATTCAACTTCTGATATGTGGGTATTGTCGATTGCTACAAAAATGGACAAAGCTGGGCGCTTGAGTTGTGCTTCAATAATACGTGCTCAGTAACCTATTTCCTACAGTGTAATCCAAGCTGAAGGCAACCTCATGAGCCCTACCGAAGCACCAAACTACGTGACCTGAGTGGCTGCAGTCAACTCTTCGCGATCCAATCCTACTGTTTGTTATTAGGGGTCTCACTCAATTGTTCGTTGAACATGTATATCGTAAAGAGTGAATAGGGTGCTATGTTCACTGAGCCAACAATACTGACTTGTGGGATTAAAAAAAGATCTTACTTTGAAGAAGCTGTTGGTCGATCCACAGCAGTAAGTTCCATACTGAATCCTGGTCTGCTTGGCCAGATCCTCTGCTGAGTTAATGGGCACGTCCATTTTGGCTGCCGTGAGGAAGGCGGCCAGATTGGCCGTGTAGGAGGAGATCATAATGAGGGTGAAGAACCACCACATGCCAGCAACCATGCGGGTCGAAACGGCCCTGAGGTAAGGTAAAAACAATTCTATGGCGACATGATTAAATATATCAGGATGAGGCAAAAGTAAGTTGAATGTCTGTGATAGCAGAAAACCGTTGCAAAAAAGTGCAAGCATAATTCTACTAAAATCACCTGCAACAGGCGATCTTAGATCATCTTTCCATGGGTGGTTTGTTCCACACGAATTGCCATCTTTCGCTTTTTGTCTACATTGCTTTCGTATTACTTTGGACTCACCCTGTACAACATGAAAAAAACCAAATTTATAACAAAGGTTGCGTTAATGATGCGTTGAAATCCTCTCTGGAGGATGCACAAAATCAGGTTTAGAGGTCGTAGGCAGCAAACTGAGGATGTTGTCAATGAAGGTGCGTTGTTAGTTGAGACCAGCAATGATTAACCACAACAGGAGGAGAGTTTTAAGAGCCTCAAGATCGCTGATGTGCACAAATCAGAACCGTTTTCACTAGTACGGAGCTTCCTTTTCTGCCCTAATCAGTGTATGCTTTAAGGAGCCCCAAATGAACTACATCGTATAAGACCAAAAAAGCTCCGAAATCATGCGTGTGGGTATATTTTTTACCTAAATGCACTGCTTGAAGTATGTCAAACAGGTGCACTTTGTTTGTGTCGTCTCCATGCACTCACAGAAGTCGATCTTGTGCTGTTATTTTAAGAAAATGTTGTTGTTAGCGATAATGTCGGCGGCAGTGGCTGCTATGGCTTGCAAAGTTTTTGGGCAGGTTCAAGTTTGCACCTCTGCTGCCAAGAGTTTTCACCACAAAAGTGTGGCTTTTTGACACTGCAACGTATAGTAGCAGTAGCGTATTAAGGTAGTGTACATACGTGATAGCAGCAGCTCTACTACAGATGAATCTATCTACAAAAAAGTTAGGGGCGATCGGAGATCGGATTATAGCATGCCATAAATGGTGATGCCATGAACAGGAAAAAAATGACCAAATCACTTCTTCCCAGACGAGAATCACTTGTGTCTGACAGTCATCTTGGTTCCTCGGTCCAACGCAAATCCCAAGTGGGTCACAAGTAAGGCGAAAGTCCAGCATAACTCTTCAAAAAACGAGCAATGACTGATACAGCCAATTACTAGTTAAAGCTAAGTCACTACTGAAGGCAAGAAATCGTGTGAGTGACTACCACAAGATCACTTGTGTTTTTCTCAGAAGATACTAAAATCTTGCTTCAGCGATCGGTCAAACAAATCGATCGTGATTCAAGCAATTTCTTTCCTTGAACGTGGCTGTAAACAATCTTTCTCCAAAATTCTTCCAAATCATTGAGAGGCTATTATACTTTGGGACCTGCTCGGCTTACTTTTTAAGCAAACTTTTGTCACACTGAAGGAGAAAGCAAAAGTGATTCAGTCTGGTCGAGTGGAATGATTGTCCAATAAATATCCCTCCCCAAATGATTGAGAAGTAGAGATGAGACAAAAGTAGTTTTTACCCGATTCCGAATAGTGAACAAATTCTCTACGTCACCCTGCCTTCTGCGCTAATGCAGGCCATATTTACTGACTGTACAGGGTAAAGTCTTAGTACATGTAAGTAGGCATGAATTGCTGTGACCATTCCCTGGGGTGCCTACCCTTGTCGGTGCATAAGCTCTCGTCGAAACTTTGCGGTCATTAAAAATCATTGGACTACACGGAGTGTATTATAAAGACCACGCAGAGGTAATTTCGAGTATTCCTCCACTCATCTACTGCTGTACTTGTCTCATCCCTAATTCATCCATAGATCAAGAAAGCTCTGTTTATTGCCCATTGACTTTGAGCTGAGCAGCTTTCACTTCGACATCACCAAATTGTTTCGCTGTTTCTGTCATGGATAATCGATCTCTGGCTGACGACTTCTTTGAGACATTTGGTTGGTTTTTTTTTTACTACTGCACACTTTTTCTTGGAGGAGGAAGTATTAAGGCCCTCCCTTACTTGGGAGCAATGTCAGATCCCTGTTGCATGAGCGATCCCCAATTGTGCCAAAAAGCATTATGCAGAGTCAACTCATTCTCCAGCTCAGTGCACTCTTCCAACCACGGCGTAGGAGACTCCCACTCGTAAAGGGTGATCCTGAAAGGCAATCAGTTTTGTTCCAGTGCTAAATTTAGTGCTTCATCTCTACACGAGCCCTATCCAAATCTTTGCATTTTTGCCCCGTATTTGCTTATGCAACCAGCGGTCTTGAGCTATTATTGTTTGGCCGATGCGCATGTGTGATATTAGTGGAGATGAGTTCTTTATATATAGTAGCTTTGGGCAGAATGACTTGAAAATAGGCCAGCAGCAGCAGTTGAATGATCAAGCTAAGGCACTTAATTAGCTGCGAGGGAAAAAAGGAGGCAAACAGATTCGTAGAGATTAAAAAAAAGAAAAAGAAAAGAAAACCATGCTAAGGTGACACTTTGCAGGCCCATTTCTTCCGTTCTTTCCGGTCTACTGATTGACCGCTCTTTTATAGACATTGATTTATAGACACCTTGGAGCACCTCTTAGGATAGAGAGACTTCATTGACAGGTCCACTGACCATAACGAGGTCCTTGGTAATCCAGCCAAGCTGTGCAACTGCTGGACGACAGTACAGAACGGATGTTGCACTTAGATCTATTGCTTTGTCTGTGTGCCTTGTGACGATTGGAAGGAGGAGCTGTTGCTAGGCTGTCTATAAATCGACTGTTGTCTATAAGAGAAGTGTCAATAGCTCGACTAGAACGCCTGACAAGGCTGTACGAAAGTGTTTGCTCGTTGGGAGAGGGTGAAGAGTATGTATAGAAGACAAGGTGGATTTGAGTAAAGACGATGAGAACAGCCACACCAGCATCATCATGATCAGAGCTTGTTTTGGAAGAAGCAAAACTCTCTCAACCTCCCTTACTTTGGGAGAATATCACACCCCTGGCAAAGGAAAGACGAAATCCCGACCCATAGCGAATTAGAGAGCGAGAGAATGTTTTCTAGCTCTGTGGGGTCTGGATTGCACGGGTGGGGGTTGTCCCACTCATAGGGAGTGATCCTGGAACAGAGGGGGGCAGCAGGTGACACCCGCCGGCGGGCAGCAGAGGCAGCAGAACTCACTCCTAACCCTAGGCAGCAGTGCGATCTTGTACTGATCACCAAAATCGATACGAGTTCAATGCGGGAGCTCAACAATATTGCCATCATGAAGGTGCCACACGGCGGACATGTTGACGATAATGTTGACCTACCCTACAGTACGGAATGTCATTGCAGTTCTCTTCTGTCAACACCAAGCTTGAAATCAGGGAGACTTGGCAAAACTTGACCGGGTCTAGTTGAGCGCGTACAAACCCCTCTTTACCACCCCTTCACCAGTGACATGAACTTTGAATGCAGGTAGTCCTTGGCAGAAGTGAACTGCAGCCATCAGCAGCTAGGCTCAATGACGATGACCTTACCTTGCCAGCAGAAACATAAGTATTGAGACCGCGAGGTACGTGGTTGTCATATAAATCCAAACCGTCATGGAGAGCGGAGACAAAAAGGAGAACAGGTTGGGTGTCGGCGGTGCCCGCTTTTTGTAAAGGATGCCAACGCCTGGTAAAAAAGCTTTTGATAATGGAGGTGTCACCAAGACACTTCACCAGAAATCACTATTTCTTGATCGGGAAAATATGACTTATCCGAAAAAAAACTGCTGACATCTTGGGATGTCAGTAACTCCTCATGGCAAACCATCAGAACATTGGGTGCCAGCAGCACAGTCTTTGTCAACGTGATTGATATCAGTGGCCTTAAACACCTCGAGGCATTCAAAACCTTGGTCATGATTGTTCTATACAGTGTGACTCTTTCAAGTAAACGAAAACTAAGTACGCCCAATGAGACTCACGACGTACCTGTGTTCATGTACGGCATGGTGAAGTCGACCGCTTGTTGGCGCTGCGAGGTGATGCTGAGGTCAATCACAGCCATGTCCGCTTTCTGAAACGATGAAGAAGAAGCGACCAGGTTTTAATTGTTTGTCATCCCACCTACGCTGATTTCTATCATTAGCAAGAGGATCAAAAGACGTAGCAACTGACGAGTGACTTGGAAATTACTTGGCCAGTGATTGACAAATTTGGTGCGTCAAAGCAGACATAACATTCGGGGTGGGGGATGCCACTTTCTCAGTTAGCGGAAAGTTAGACATCTTTTTGAAATTGGCTCATATCTTGATTCATTATAAGGTCACTCGTGAGTCAATGAAATAACATGGTAGTGCAAGAATCGGCATTTTCATCTCCTCCTCAAGAGTGACTTGTTAGCACTTGCGCCGCTGCTCACTTTTCGTTTATGCAACTCTGGAGCCGGGCTGGGATCTGACACAACGATGTTCACTCAACTTCTGGTCTAACATCAGACATTTCCACAGATGTTGCATCAAAGGTTGGATGATAATCAACGCATGCGGGAACGAGTCAAAGAAAGGTCGCACGCTCGCTGAAGGTGTTCTGCTAAATGCTGTCCAGGTTGAAGCAGCTGGACGCAATAAAATCAACCCGGATTCTTGAGTCATTTTCGGGCGTGGTACAGCACTTTCAGCTCTGATGCAACGCCAGTTTGACGCACCCGCCACAGTGACTTGCATTGGTGGCTCATTGGAGTTCTGCGTTCGGATAGTTGAAATAAGTTCTGCTTTGGCGTCATCAAGTCATTCCTAAGCACAGCGTGGGCAAGAATGTGGGGTCCACATCAAGTGATACACCGGGTATACCTCTGAAATGCTCTTTTCTCTCCACAACTAATTACTAGCCCTCCATTCGTATGTCCAATCTCTTGTAATTTCTTCCTGACTTGTGGTGTGGAAGTCATGAGTCACTGGACTTCATGAGTCACTGGACTTCATGAGTCACTGGACTTCATGAGTCACTGGACTTCATGAGTCACTGGACTTCATGAGTCACTGGACTTCAT
>JAAUXU010055389.1_pt1 | contig 36240 bp, 33 predicted proteins | sample 7278151 | NCBI WGS metagenome assembly JAAUXU01 (sample SAMN14350113, study PRJNA611818) | marine sediment metagenome | isolation source: surface marine sediment (1.8m) | place: French Polynesia: Moorea | collected 2018-08 | reverse complement strand
TGACCGTTTTTAGGTTTGCTTACAGTTTCCTCTCCTCTCCACAGCACTGCAGCCAACACGTGCTGATGAAATGGGCCAAAAGCTGCCACGTCATGAATTTCAACTTTTGGCGCTCAGAACAATTCATCCCACTAAGTAAACCTTTTTTGTTGCATTGATTATGCATAACATTTGTACCACGGACACTCTGGCCTACAAACAGGACAAAAATCAGTGGACTCCGACCAGCAGAAATGGGCAGAAAAGCTCGATACTTCTCTGTTTGAGGTACACAGTCCATGTATTTGTTCACCTGTCGCCATTTCTGTTGACACGCGGACCCGCGAGCCAAATTGAAGGCCCAGCCACAGTGCTCGGGCTGCCACGGGGTGCCGTAGATGCGCAGGCCCATCACGGTCGTGCCGGAGTCCTTGAAATAAAAACGCTAATTCAGTGGAAGTCGGACGGATTAATAGCAAAATGTCCAGCTCAACCGAGTGTCCCGAGGTTGCTGAACTGGGACTCTTGCATTACGAAGGATATAAGATGCATCTTGGCTCAATCTTAGATAGATAACAAGTGTTCATTGTTCGTTGACACTTGACTAAACATCCAATGTCATATTGACAAGCGAGAGCTTCTTCTTTTAACTACTCTTTCTTATTGTGACTCATCTGGCAAGGACTTTCCCCATCATTAATGCGCAATTTAAGATGATTATTCGCGGCAAAACGTGCATAAAAGGTCGTGTTTATCCCAGTTTTCATAAAAAAAACCTCGTCCCGTCTAAGTGAAAGTACTCAAATACTTAAGGTTCTTTCTGGTCCTTGACAAAAATCTCTTTTGTCCCATAGTCCATGAATTTAATTATAAGGCGTGAATTTGCTCATTATGATCTGAGATGACTGCCTTCATGCCGGTGGGACCTTGAAATGGCGCATTTGATGCAGAACAGTGCACTGCAGCCAGTGCAGTCTGAGCACCCATACGCCTCCGTGTGTAAAACGAGTATTACATGCATACCGTAAGTGATATAATAACCAGGCAGGGTCCAGTGATCCGGAACCCCGGGATAAGGGTTGAAAAATTATCCAGCAGGCTCTAATAATCCAGCTGGTCCAAGGATGAGGGGACCTCATCCTCGGAATTTATGGTGGCTGTAGAAGTGCTGGTGGCTGCGGCACCTCGATGGCCAAATCACTGTTTGCCTGTGATTGTTCAGACTCACTTTGTACCCGTGTAAAGTGCTGTTAACAGGTTCTGCAGTCACATTTCAATTGAAAAATAATTCGGCGCGCTCAAAGAATTGATCAGGCGCCAATAATCCAGCATTCTTGAGCATGAGTTGAAAAATAATCAGGCATGTCTAATTGTTGGGGCCTTTACAGTAGGCACACAAGAAGCGTCGTGTACCTGCAAGTAGATGCAGCTCTGGAGCTCTTGCCTAACGTTGCGGTCCGTCTTCATAGCCTCCTGCATCACGTCGGCGTCGACGTTCAGACCGGGGATGCGGGGGTCCGGCTGAGCTTGTCTGACCGAGAAGATGGAACAAATAAGAGAAATTGAATGTTAGAGCAAGAAAAAAGAAACAAACTTAAGAGAAATTGATTTGTTTTTCTTTCTTCTACCCCAACTCGGCTGGTCGCAAGTGAGTTGCTCTGGGGGAGCTGAGGGCATCGGTGCCAGGCTTGGCGAAGCCGGGATCGAAGCTGAGCTCGTGGTTCCCGGCAACCACGATCTTGTGTTTGTGGGGCAGGTGCGACAGCCAACGGTCGAACTGGCGCACCTGATGTATAAGTCATGTAAGTATTGCTAACGCAAGAGATGTGAGTAGTACTAATCTAATGGATGTCAGTAGCACTAATCTAAGTAATCAGTAATCAACACCTAGTATTACCTCTCCCAGATGTCCACAGCGCGTGAAATCTCCGGCGTGGATGAGGATGTCTCCGGGTGGGATGGGGTATTTCAGCTGAGGGGTGAGCGAATGGGTGTCGCTGATACAGACCACACGAACCTAGCACGAAAAGTTTCTACATTCAAAGGACGTCTTACGCTCTTTTAAGAACACTCCTTCACCTTTCCCTTTGCCGGCGGCTCCCTGGGTGTCTTGACCTTGAACCTCATTACCTTCTGCGTCTGTGACAACTGTTCCCACGCGGCCGTGGGGTCGTGGCTCAGCGGATGGACACCCGGCAGCAAAGCAGAAGACATCTTGACGTGTTGCAGCGTGTGCAATGATGAACACCCAGTCAGTCTTGCACTCGACGAAACCGGGCTTTGTCACTCTTGGGAAGACTGTGGACTTTGCATTGTCCTCGATCCTCTGGTACTGTCTAGTCCAACTTTGCTTTCCCCTCAGCTTTCTGAACACTTCGTTTATATCAAGGTCTTAGAGTGAAGAAGGAAGAGCAGCTGAAAATATAAACAAAGAAATACAGTGACGTCACGTGGCTGTCAAGAACGAAGACTGAGCCCTGCCGTTTCCATGGACGTCGTTCCTCCGGTCGCTCGGGTCGTCACCCTGTTCGATCTGACTTGGCAGCAACCTTGTATACGTTGCACCCCCGATCGCCGAGGTCGCAGTCCTCCTTCGCCTGACTTCTTGCCAGCCTCGTGACGTCACTGAATGTCTCTGTTTACATTTTCTGCTGATCGTTCTCCCCTTGAAGACCTTGGTGAATTCAATACTAGCGTTCACGGGCTACCCGCTTCGCTTGGTGAGAAACGCTGTCCACGAGCTTTTCGCTACGCACAGACAGACAGACAGACAGACAGACAGACAGACAGACAGACGGACGTACATGGGGCCCTCGCGCTTTATACATCAGATGGTCCTCGCCCAAGAGCTGGACGGACAGACGACCCTCCCGCTTTATATGTTAGAGCGTGCACTCAAGTTTCTATTCATCGGTCACGCAACCTCGATTCCGTCCAAATTTTTATTCTTGCCTCCCTTGTAAAATAGTGGCGAACATCTCCTGTCAAGTCAGACACGCATGAATCGAACACGAGTGTGTAGAAGACCTCGGAAACTTGGAGAAAAAAACCTTAACAAGGCGTCAGACTCTCCTTTGACGCCCTCGAAAAATTTGAAGTGGAAAAAAAACTACGAAAAAAGTGCAACAGGGAGTACAATATTGAATGAATTGTAAAAATTACAGGTTAACATTGAAAGCAACAAAAATGTAGGAATTCTTTGCTTAACATTTCGAATTCTAGTCGCACGTGATCATTTTTTCATCAAATATTACTATCCAAAGCCCAATCCACCTAAGTACAGACGCGATAATTCTGGAATTTACGATCATTTCTTATCACATAATGTTACCTGTGATATTGTGATAGTCTTGTAGGACGAAGAAGGACTCTGCTGTAGATGCGATATGGCAGTAGTACATGCATTGACATCTCTATATATTAAGCAAGTACGAAAATTTCACTTTTGCTGCTTCGGATGGACACATGAGCGTTTGGCCAAAATATTAAGATTTTACTAAAAACATGCTTTTCCTAACGGCTATTTGCTCTGGGCATTTTTCATTCAAAAATGGCAGAGTTTACCTCGCAGAACTTGACTGCATTGTGAATAAGGAAGTGGTCCTGCAGCAAAAGTGCATATCACTTTGGTTCTGGAGGAGATTCCGAGGTTACTTTCACTCCTGTAACTCGATCCAGTCCAAAGTTAACAGTTCAAAGTTAAGGAAAGTGTGCACTGCAGACAGAACATGCAGTATGTGCAACTTGCATTAAAAGTGCCCACAGCAACTCAAAAAAGCAAAAGGTTTCCATTAAGGTGTTAGCCAAAAATATCCTTTTCAGATTCCAAAAAAGTACATTAGCGAACTAGCCTAGTGTAAGCTTGTATGATAACTGGAGATAGCAATTTCTTAACTGTGCCAAGGAGTCAAGAAGGAATGAATGTCTTGATTGCGTATTCCTTGAACAACAACATTCAGGCGTGAATGCGTCCTCAGTGCTGGCCTCAGAAGGCTCTGCATGCTTTGGATGTGTCTCACCAGATAAGATCCCCCTAGTGAGAATAGCCGAGTTTGCACCAAGATGCTCGCTTTGGCAGGAGCCTGAATTGTAAATCTTTGTTTCGTAAAGTTGCTTCTGATGCTATATTTTCAACAGTGCAACAAATTCTTGAGTTCTGCTCGCCGATAAGAAGTGGCAATTGGATAGTGCTGGAACGAGTCCCGGAAAAATCGTGCCCAGAGTCATTGGGCGAATTCTTGGGACCTTGACGACTCCGGACTCGAGTCTGAGTCCCAAATTTGGGGAAAGGGACTCCTCAATAGCGACAAGGATGCCTCATTATACAGCAGTTGTGGGTACTCCAAGCTTCGAGCAAGGACAACTCGAGTTTTGTCTGCGTTTCATTATACTATTTCACTTATGAGAACGAATGTTCAAATTCGCGACTCCGGTAGAGGTGAGATTGTTACTTTGGTTGCATATTTCGATTTCTACCACTGCTCGACAGTTCTGAGGAGTCATCTGCGGAGTCCTGCGCACTCGAGTCCAGGAAGTCAAGGAGTCGTTCTATTTCTGAGCACAAGTCATCCGAAGGCTCAGGTCAGCATCAGAATCCAGTGATGCTGATACGTAAAAGCCCCAGTCAAGTCAGGCATTTTGACTCTTCGAATTTAGCATGAGGACTGAGCAATAATTTCATTTTACTCAACTTTTCCTGCCTCGACGATATCGGTAGTGAGAATGAGCCTGTGTGTGACTCATCCAAGGAAGCTGTGGCTAACCAGAAATGTGCCAGTTGCATTGCAAGAATGAGGCAGGAAAGTTTTGTGCAGTCACTAGATAAAAGTCACTCATAGCTGAACTCAGTATTCTGGAGAGAAGATGAGGAAATACTGCAGCAATTACTTTCCCAAAATCAAACAGGCCTCCATGATGACTTTCACTAGCGCTAAAAGACTGGCGAGAGTAAAACCGCCCTGGCAGTATTTACTTAGCATCAAACAGGCCTCAATTATGCCTGCCAGAGACTTTCTCACCTAGCACCGAAGGGCTGGTTGCACCCATTTTTTGAGCACCCTCAGCCTAAATGTACAGTAAAAACTCATCTCCAAGTGGTTCTCATTCAGACTGTATTGACATGATGTGGAGGTGTGCACTGTTGGACCAACAGATGTAGATGACGCATTTTACATCTCAAACAGTGATGACTGCAGAGGAACAAGTTGACATCTCAGAAGTATCTGTTAGCAACAAACTCTTCTGTGGCATCAGGTATATTAACAGATGGTACTCAAGACCCTAAGATTGGTGTTTACATGTGAATCCGTCTAATGATTGGTTAACCATATGTGCTAAGCATTCTGGCAGCAGCTGCCTTGACATGAAGTTGCGGAAGAACCTGTGACTCTGACAATGAGGTTCTAAAGTATACGTTTTTCTGCAGTTGAATTTGTCTTTGATTACTAAATATCTGGTGAAGAAAGTCAGTGTTGCCATCACACAAAATAGAACAATGGGAAAGGAGTTACCTACAGATTTAGGTCCAACAGCGTAGGTCTAATGGTTGGGCCGCGCAAAAGCGGAACACACACATACTACAACGTGGACATTTTGTGTAAGTAAATGTATCGATTATAGATGTAAATATGTCGTATGCAAAAACATGCCTTTTCATCTCTAATGATATCAGTGGGTCAGTATGTATCACATTTTTCATAGCATACTGATTCATATGTAGCTCATAATTGTCTGACACCTTCTCATGAGCGACGATTTTACAGTCGCTGATAATCGATTTATATGCTTTAATGCGCTGCCGATATTAGCATTCCACGGCGCTAAACAAACAGTTTGTCATTGATTGAAATTAAGCACGAATAAGTGGGGGCGTGGGTCCAAGCCCCTGAGGAGATCTGGAACCGGGACTACCGCAAGTGGAGGAGCCAATCTGACCTACGAGCTTGCCTGGGTCGACCACTACTCACGAGTCCTCCTCATCGTGTCCGTCTGCTTTGTGTCTGGTTGTCTGTCGTGTCCTGTCTTCATTTCCAACACTGACCAATGTCAAACATGTCCGACTTGACCACGTCCACCGCAAATGCCTACAACATGACCAGCTTTTAAAGTATACAACAATTAAACCCTCAGTTTTGTACAGGTGCACGTGGGAAATGAGACTTTGCCCTTGAGGGCTTCTTACGGCACTGAAACAATTTTAATAGCACCAGGCTGTGTGAGTCTTCATAAATGATCATGTGAGTGCACTGCAATGAAGGAGAAAAGTGTCCAACGTTGGTCGAACTCCACCGCCGAAACCAAGTTCCCGCTGGTAGAGACCCCGTCTATAGTGACAGGATTGGGGCAGAGCCAGAATGTCACTTGAATCGGGTGTCACTATATCTGAAACTGATACAGTTAGACTATAAAATGGGTATGCTGAATATCTATGACAAGTGCACCTGTCATTGGTTCATTGGTTGAGCCAAGAGATTCGGGAGGTGCTGCTGGAGAACGTAAAGCAGCCCCCATCGCAGTAATTTTAAGTAAGTGCGCATGTATGAGTCAATCTTTCCAAAAAAAAAAAGTTACTATATAAGCGGGGAGTTTTATGATATAACAAATGAGGACTGAAGGATTTCGTGACGAACAGCGGGATGTCCCTATGCGTGGGTATCACCCTAAGCGGGTCACACTGTATTTCGTGAACGAACAACATTTGTCACGATTCCGATGGATGCGAGTGCGACTTTTTCAGCGCTGTTTCCCCATTTGTCTAGTTATCTGCAGCTTTTCTCACATGTCAACAAGTGTCTCTCTCACACACACGCTGATGTGAGACAACCCATAAAGTGGGAGCCGGAAGTGGAGTTCCCGAAGTGCAACTTCCGGCAGAAGAAGAAGAAGAAGAAATAAGTCGTGTCTCTTTTTTTTCTTCTCCCTCTTTTCCTCACCCCCACTTGTTTTCGGCCTCCCCCTTTGTTGTCGTCACTGCCCCAAATGGATTGAGACGTGAGCACTTGTTCGTCCAAGAGACAATGGACACAAAAGATAAAGTCTCTCGGCACACATGAACACCGACCAGATCCGTACCAGCAGCAGGGTGGACATGTCGAGGTGCTGGCGCTGCTCTCCGCCCCCCATTGTCTTAACGTTACATGTGTTCCTCCCTCCCTCCCTCCCCCCCCCCCACCTCCTGCCCTCACGTATGGAGCAGGCACGCGTAAAGGGTCAGTTCAGTCACTCAGACCCCTAAAGTGAGGAGAGAGAGAGAGAAAAGAGTCTCTTCCTCGCCGCCAAAAGTCGGCCGGCGGCTCCTTTTCAGAGCTCAGAAGCGCCGACAAAGATGGAAATATACAGGGTAATGTGTGACACCTGCTTCTGACAGTGGTAATTAATTAATTAAAGTACAGTAGTCACAACAAACACTGGTGAGAAGAAGAGGAAGGGGCTCCTTTCCTACTGGAGAGACTCGGAGAAGCTCTGTGAAATGAGAACTTTCCTGGGAAAGAAGGTTTGCTTCGACAGCGCAGGAACTTTCCTCCAGAGAAGAGAAGAAACAAACATACATAAAAAAACCCTCCCCACCAATATCAGCATTGTGCAAAAGTTTTGAGTCACCCCGTAGGTTCCCATCGGTGTTTTGGGGCGTGTGTGGAAGTTACAGCCTGACTAATTGTTCCTTCCTGCCAAACATGTGCGAGGAGGACAAATGACCTGTTGAGTGCAACTTTGGAGAATTTTAGCTCTCCATTGTTTGACCCCCGTGTGCCAGATAAAAGGCGGGTCGGGGCGGGCGGCGCAGTACACAAGGTGGACACTGACACACATGTCCATAACTGCGGGAGCTCCTTTGAGTCCTTACGAGGATAAGAAAGGAGGAAGAAAGAGAGAAAGAAAGAAAGAGCCAGCACTAAATATGGCTCTTTTGAAAGTACCCGAGACAGACGGGCGAAATATACAGTGCACCTCATTTTCAAAAAAAAAAAATCATGGTGTTGCACTCGAAAAAAGAGTTGGTTTCATTTTCTTCATGAAGTCGATGCTTGCATCTGTCTACACTGTGGTTCACAATATTGTTCGTTTATGTCACGTGCACCACACGTTGTCTGGGACATATTTGGTCAACACGATTACTTTTGTTGACATTTCAATGCTAGGGGTGACCCGAGGGCACAGTGAAGTGAGCTATATCTTGACTTATTTTTTAGATACCCAGTATGTCTAAATGTTGATCAGATCTTTCGCAAGTTGTGCATACAGCTTATTTGTGTTGGATAAGACAGCTTATTCTTGAACGAAATGAGCCTGATGCAGGGATCCCGGTGTCCTTTTCAGCTGGAGCAGCCATTGTAAGTACTTCTCGATGCCAGGCACTGAAAACAGTATTTTTTTTGGCAAAAAACGGATGAGTCGTTTCTAGATCTAAAAGCTAACCTTACTGATCTCTTTGGGGGGGGGGGGGGGTGTCAAAAACTTTATGAGCCATGACTGCACCAAGAATCAAAATATCAAGAGGAAAAAATGCCACAGACAGTGGAATTCTCAGAAATTTCGGAAAAAAAATTGCTATAGTTGCAATCACAGACGAAAAAAATCTAAATACAGTTTTCGTCACCCAAATAGCTCAAAATTCTAGCTATTTATTGGTTGTAGTCACTTTCAACAAGTATACCGATAAAAAGTTCTACTACTTTCATGTTGTAAATCTTTGACTTGCCTATACTATTGATACGGAGAAGAGGTGTCGTCGAGTGCTTCAAGGTGCTTCCAGTTGCCCTCCCTCAACCTCAGGTTTGGCGCTTCAGTCACTTTTTCACCATGTTTACTTCTTAACGCTGATTACTTATCAACTGCTACTCTGGCCCAGGAGTTATCACTTGCCCTCTGTGCATTGAAAAGCATTGATAAACCCTTGTGTGGGGGGAATATTTTTAGTAATTCAATCTCACTTGCGATGCAAGTAAAGTAGCTTTAAGAAAAGCTTGCTAAATTTTTACACATTTTAGAATGAAATCTGCAGTTGGTTCTCACCTGAGGCGCTTGTGAGATGGAGAAACATTCAAGGGATGAGAGGAGAACTCATTCCATTAACCTAGAGAAATGTCTTGAAAAGCCAAAAGTGTAGGATATAACAAATAATGTGTATATTTAACGAAATGACAATGCGGTCATGACTTATGGCTTTTGCTGCCACACTAGTCGAGTGCAGAACACTCGTATTCTCAATCCAATCAGCTGCATTCGCCCTTGAATCAATGTCTTCTATATACATATGCTTTTTTTTCAACAGCTCTGCACCCGTAACAGCCGTTACATGAAGAACGCTGATTCACATTCCTCCAGCAGATGTGGCCAGGAAAGACCTTTGTTTGTGACTACGAGCATTTCCGGTACTTGCAACTGAAAAAACTCCGTCAGCTGCGCAGAAAAAGGCGCCAAAAGTGTGCACTTTCCAAGAGACCTGAGATCAGAAGTGCAGAAGACCAAGCTACGCAAATCGGGGTCAGATAAGCATTGCTGATACACACAAGCTCGTGGCAAGAGCTGGAGGTACTTTCTCCAGGTCTCCGCCAGGCATAGATGTGGATCTTCTTCTTCCTCCTTGTTTAGCAGAGTTGGTGTGTATTTAGTCTCCATTACAAGAGTCAATTACACGGTGGCAATCCTGTCTTTTGTCTCTCTCAGAAGAACTGTAAAACGCCATCATGATCATATTGCTCCCCCAAGTCTCTCTCTCAGTAGAAGAAGATGCTACATTTTATAAGGGGAATAAAAGCTCCTTTTACCGCAACCTTCGAGCCTAATTGACGCCGGCACAGTCGAGGGCGGAGCCAAAAAGGCGGCAAAAGCGCGCGCTCGAGAGCGGCGGCGGTGACGGAGGTGACGGAGGCGGCGACGGAGGCGGCGGAGAAGAAAAGAGACACGCTTCATTTGGCCACCGCGGCAGCAGCAGCAGTGGCGGCGATTGGAAAAAAGCTTCTCTCTCTCGCTCTCTTCTGTGAATTGGTGACAATGAGACAGCGAGAGCGCTCGTGAGGAAAAAGCAGTGTCCTCCTGCCTTCTAGAGCGGCTTGACCCTTTTTTCGCGGTGATTTCAGCCCCATAACAAGAGCGTCAATAAAAGAGGTGACACTTTAGGGTAAAACCCTTCTTGGAATGACCGTCGAGTTGCTCACTAAGTGAGTGGACGTGCTACAGGCAACAACTGGTGCGACTTCAGGCTGACTTTGGGCAACACAGACACAGTGAGACAGTGAGTGGACGTTGGTGGACGGCAGCTCTTGTTCAGGCTCGCGTCCTTGCTCATGTTCCGCCGACGGCCTCATGCTTAGCGATCCAAAGACCATGGTCTCGTACTACAACCCGGCGTTGAGCATGTTTCCTCCAGGACACCACCACCATCACTCGTCGTCAGCGCATACGGCGACGGCGGCCGCCGCGGCCGCCGCCAGGCATTCGCCCGCCGCCACCAGCGCCGCCGCGGCAGCGGCCGCTCAGGCGTCGTCGTACTTCCCAGCCGCAGCCGCGGCCACCTACGGCTATCCCCACCAGCAGTTTGCGTCGCCCTACGCTAATCTGTCGGACCTCAACTCCAACATGTACCCAGGATTCTCGTCTTCGTTCGATCACAGCGCCCCGGCGGCGGCGGCGGCCGCCGCGGCCCCTTCTTGGCCCTCGGCGCAATGGGCGGCCTCGGCGGGCGCGTTTGCGTCGCCAACCTCTGCGGCCACCGTGGCCGCGTGTCGCTCCGCCTACGTCGACAGCTGGCAGACGACGGCGGCTGATGTGCATCCGCAGGAGAGTAGCAGCAACAACGACGGCGGCGGTAGCGGCGGTGGCGGCGGTGTGACCAGCAACCACTCCCCAGGCAACGAGAACAACGTGACCTCATCGTCCGCTGCCCCCGCGGCGCCCACCGCATCCGCCGCTGCCGACTCCCCCAGTTTTGCCAACTCTCAGAGCTCTGGCTCGCCCACCGGCACCCCCACCCCGACGTACAACGGCGGCGACCAACAGAGCGAGATGGTCTTCTCCAAGGTGTTTGACTCTCCCAGCTACGTGAACAAGTTGGACCAGCAGCTCTCGAGCAGCAACTCCCCCAGCCACTTCGGCCTCCCGCCGTCCATCACAGTGACGCCCGGTGGAAACGGTAGCGGCGGGTTGATGGCGGCTGCAGCTGCGGCGGCGGCGGGTGGCGACGCCTTGGCGCTCTCGCCGCCGACGGCGGGGTCTCTGTCGCCTAGCAGCAACCCGATCCAGACCTCCGGGAGGCCGCAGCCGGCGAGGTCGCCGTACGAGTGGATGAAGAAGCCGTCATACCAGAGCCAGCCAGAGAAAAACGGTAAGAGAGCCAGAAACATGTGTGTACTCGGGATGTTTTTCTGCCTGTTTGGCAAGGTCACGCACGTCTTCTCCATCAGCCCGTTGAACGTTATTTTCTTCTCGGGGCAATTCTGGCAAGATGTGACCTTTTTCTCTATCCTCGCGCAGATCCCGTTTTACTGCCGAGAACCAGAGAAATCTGGTGTGAGAAACGCTTCGCATATTTTCGCTGGCAAATTTCTCAGGGCAATTTTGGCAAGATGCGACAATTAAGATTCAATTTGTCGGCCAGGCAAAAGCGCCGCCGACGTCGCTCACTTAGCCGCGGCCCCCTTAAAGACAACCGACTGGCGGAACAACAGTTTCTTCTCCTTCCTCCTCAACCAGACAGACTCACACAAACTTACTCATATTAGACCTCCGAGTCTTGTCATCGTTTCGTACTTTTTGCAAAAAAAAAAAAAAAAGCAGGATTTTTTCGCATTTTTTCTCTTCATGCGATTTTTTCTCGGCGGCGGCTAAAGCACAAAAGGCCGCCAGCGCCGCTTTGAGGCCTACTAAATAAGAGTCTTTGCTACAAAGGCTGTGAAGCAGCCGCGGGGAAAAGATTGAAAAGTCGAGCTAGCATTAAGGAGGCTTAACTAAAGGCGGCGATTAGAAAAATTCAGAAAAATTCGTCGCCCACGTGGCGCCTCCGACTGCTCAAGGGTTGCGACATAAGAAAATTGCTCACATGAATGATCATAGTTACAGCATGGTTATTACTGATGACTGACTGAGATGATCTGAATGGATGGAGCAACGATCATTTATTCGTCATAATAATACTGTGCTTCAGTGATGGACGTCACTTATAATCATGATTGCGTATTAATTATGATACACACTTGACTCTGCTGCGGCCTGGACACCCCAATAGATCTTTGAACAGTTCAGGTGCTGATTGATCAGTGCATGAGGTGGCTTTGGCCAGATTCATTCATCAGTCACACATTGACTGACTCGTGAGAGCTTGAACGAGCTTGAAGAACCGCATCGCCAACGTCTCCATGTCCTCAGCCCTGGCCAAGTCAACCTCTCAAGACCGGGAGGAGAAGTTTAAGGGCTCCTCCGTCCATTGTTGTCAAGTAAATGGTCTCCTTTCAATTTGTCAACTGTTGGGCGCGAGAACGACACCCAAAAAGGCGGGCAGTTGGGTTCTGGCAGAGTCTGAAAACACATTACCCGATATCTTGGGGATTTATCGACAGCGGGGAAAATGACAAATTTGGAGAAGTGGGCGGTAGCTGCTTGCTGGAGGACCCGCTGCTGCTGCCGCCGCCGGACTTGCTCCACTGCGTCAGGGACAACGGCAAACAAGAGGATTTGGACATTTCCTCCTCCTCCTCCTCCTCGCTCTTTTCAATGAATATTTCAGCTCGGACAAAAACAAGGCTTGGACGTATCGCACACAGCGATCTCATTGGGCATTAGATCAGCGCTGATTTCAAGATGAAATTCCTCAAGGAAACAATCACTCATTTTTGCCCATTTTTTGAGCGTTTTTGAGCGCTTTTGATGGCTCTTTTTTTTCTTTCTGCCACTCTTACCCCACCCAACACCCCGACTTTCTTCTCGTTGAACGTGACGATAATGGCGTTTGCGACGAGGAGAATCGGGGACAGATGAGGGAGAGCCACAGCCATCGTATGCAAGTGCAACAAACACCGCAGTGGCCCGAAGACACTGTGTGTGTGTGTAAAAAAAATGTCAATGTAAGAAGACCCTCTGGAACGTCAGTGCGGCTATTTGCGGCTCAAGTTGCTCTGTGAGAGCCGCGCCCGTTCTTGGTGGCTCACACGGTTTGGGCGATCGTGTTTGCCGCACGATACCATGCACGTCGTCGCCGTCGTCGTCGTCGTCGTCGTTGTCGTCGTCGTTGTACTACATGAGAGTTTGTGGAGTCAATATTTGCAATTACAGGACTGAGAGAGCGAGCAGCAAACAACGTACGAACTTTGCCGGCCAGGATAAAACGTGACGCTCGTGTGTGACTGAGTATTTGTCACACACATTTCTAGAAATTACGGACAGAGAAGAAGCTTTTTGGCGGACTTTGCTCACTCACTCACCCCTTCTCACATTTTTCTATCACATTGTAAAAAGCCTCCTTAGGTCATATACACATCTGGAGAGTGGTAGTGACATATTGGCAATGGCTGAGCCAGAGAGAGAGAAAAAAACCTTGTCATGCCTTAACCCAATTCTTCCGAGCAATCCATAAAAAGGTGGGAGCAGAAGGTGTTGTCTGTCTCTTCTTTTTTTGTGTGAGGTCCAGTTAAGATCGACCTTGGGGCGATTGCGTGCAATAAAACGTAGAGAGGACAACGGCAACGTTGTCGTTGTCTCGGAGGGGACGGCGGACAAGGAGGAGGACGACGACGACGGTGACGAGAAGAAGAGCAATATTCAAATGCAAATTCCTACATTTAGTGCCTTGGACGGACTCTCACTGAGCCACCGGTGCCTTACTTGCCTACTTTTCTCCACAGTTGTAAAGCTTGATGCTCCTGCTGTCCCTGATGATTTTACTGGACCCATTTAGTATGCATGAGACAAAAGTGATCGGGCGGAAAATGTCTGAGCGAGCAACGTCTGTCTGGAAGATCTTCTTTTGGCCATTTTTGCACTGCTAAAAGTCTGGCAGTAAAATGTTCTTCTCTATATCTCTGGGCCTGAGGGGGGGGGAGCAAAAAAAAGGCACTTTTTGCACTTGATAAAAGTCTTTCAGAGCAAAGGGAGAAAAAGAAGTTTCTTTCTTCCTCCACCAAAACTCGACCAAGCAAAGCTTTCCTCACACTGCACCAATTTATCTCAGATGTAATTGTCGTGAGCCCATTTAGCAGTTCGTTTCTGGCGGTCGAGAAATCGCCCTCTGGAGAATTCCTCCCTCGTGTCTCGCCGAGCAAAGGCAAATTGGGATTCCTGCGCGCGCACAGAGCTTCACACACGCACAGGGCTTCACAACTGTTTGCGCATTGGAAAGGCAATTTGCATATTTGATGGCTCTCAATTCTTTGTCGCAAATTTAGTTCCCCCCTTTACCCCCCCCCCCCCTGTCGCAATTACCCGAGGTCGCACTCGACTCGAATGGGGGGAAAGTTGTAAAAAGGCCTTCGCATGCACGAAAATGCGGTCCTGCTTTTTTTTGCTCCTCGCTCTCTCTGAGTCGTGTGCGTGTATGAGAGAATTTATGCGCGCACGGTTTTTTCTTTCTTCCATTCTTATTCGCGTGATAAAACCAGGACTTTTAAGGCTTCTTTCTTCTTTCCTGAGGCTTCTTGTTGAACACAAAAAAGAGGGGCTGAGGCCAGAGCGTCTGAAGAGAATCCACCAATCAGAGAGTCTCGCTACCTGCCTCATTTCATCAAAAGCCATTGGTCGGTTCGGATCACGCGAAGCCTCGACCGCAAAATGGCGACCGCACGAACAAATTTGGACGGAAGAGAATTAATGACTTCTTCTTTCTTTATTCTACTTTCGTGCACTCAGCATTTCCTTGAAAAACTTTCAGAAAAGTAATATCCACTCAGTTCATTTATCAAGCAAATTTTCCAACAGTTCCTTTTTTTTTACTTCTCTCTGACGAATGATCCAATCACTGAGGCAAGAGAGTAACAAGTTGGTATCACCCCTGCGCACAGTGAAGAAAAATCTTTCTTTCTTCACCAACTTTTGGTAGAGAGAAAGAGAGAGCGTCGGTTTTATTGTATCTGTGGGACCTTCGCGCCTCAGCGGATTCTGCACAGACAACAACCATTTCTATGCATGAGGAAGACTCGCTTCTTCTTCTATCTAGGACGGAAAATGAGACCGATTTAGGGAAAGAAGGACAAATGGAAAGTCACAGTGACTTTCCGAGGACTCCGCAGTCATCCGGGCTGACGCAATTATCGACTTCTTCGCTCTCCGATTGAGAGAGACAAAGTGACAGATTTTTTTCTGCTCTATGAGAGGGGAATCAAAAGTCGCCGCTCGCCTTCGGGGGAAATCTGCTATGAGGGCGGCGTCTCTTTTCGGGGGGGATCCGACTTGAATTCCCCAGACGCCGCTTTGCGCGCATTTGGCGTCGTCGCATTCGAGTCTGCGCTATTATTTGTTTCTCTTTGACACACTCGCATGCAGTTATGCGCACACACACACGCACGAGATACACGCAAGAGTCAGACACGAGAATGAGACACACGAGTCAGACACAAGACAGTACACAGCACTGTACACAGGAGTCAGACACAGGGCTACACAAAGTCACACACAAGGCTATACACAAGACGACACAAGGCTACACACAAGGCTATACACAGGACGACACAAGGCTACACACAAGGCTATACACAGGACGACACAAGGCTATACACAGGACGACACAAGGCTACACAAAGCTACACACAAGGCTACACAAGGCTACACAAGGCTACACAAGGCTACACAAAGCTACACACAAGGCTACACAAGGCTACACAAGGCTACACAAGGCTACACAAAGCTACACACAAGGCTACACAAAGCTACACAAAGCTACACACAAGGCTACACAAGGCTACACACAAGGCCACACAAGGCTACACACAAGGCTACACAAGGCTTCACACAAGACTATACACAAGACGACACAAAGCGAAAAACAAGACTAAACAAGGCTACACAAGACTACACAAAGCCAAAGACTACATAAGCATTCGAAAGAGACACACATGCACAAGAACTACTACACTCAGAGATCTGAGCTTCCTGCTGGGCCAGATTGCCAGTGGTAGCTTTTTTTCCCCTTCTTTGTACGTCTGTTTACGTGTTTGTGGTCGTGTCTCCGGGTGTTGACTCATGTAAGTCACTGCTGGATACGTTGGCCAGGATCTATCTTCCCCACAGCTGCTGTGTCTCGTACATGCACACTGGGAGCGTCTTCGTCACCTTCAACGTCAGCCAAGACACCTCCATCTTCTTCTTCGGAGGTGCAGAAGCAGAAGGGTCAAATTGGGTGCGAACGAGGCCGAACAATGCGTTCACACACATGTTGTTGTTGGGGGCTTCGCACATTTTCTTTTTGTCCGCGAGAACATTCTTCTTGCCTTCCCCCCCCCCCCTGGTCCTTGGTGGAAAGGAAGGTTGACCAGAAGACCACCAAGAAGAGGGTGGAAAAGGGAAGGAGGAGGAGGTGCCCAAAAGCTGCTTAGTTGACTGCAACTCCCCAAAGTTATGTCAAGTTGAGCACGAGTCTCTCATTACTCTTTCTCCAAATGGGCGACTCAGAATGGGTGGAGGCGAGGAGAGCCAATGAGAAAAACAGGGAGTCTTCTTAAGCAAAAAAAACACATCCAGGAGAAGCCGTTGACATTGAGAAAACATGAGAAAAATAAGTTGTGAGCCAATAAGTTGTCATCCAAATCCTCTCGGATTCATTAAGCTTGCAACTTTCTTTGTTGTCGCTGCGAGAGACAAAGAAAGGGGCAGAAAAACATGAGCAGTCGGCGGCGGCGGCGGAGGCGGAGGCGGCGGTGGCGGCCCCCTTGGACTTGAGAAATGACTCCGATATCTACAGTCTTGATCTGACAAAATGCTGGGAAGTCGACGACGAATAATTGAGAGATCTGCATCTGCACCGCTGTTGTCGTCGTCGTCGCCGCCGCCGTCGTCAACGTGCAACACGCGTGCATCCGCAGCAATCTCCGCCAGCATCTGGGAGAGGAAGCCGAGCCCTTTGGATCACGCTTGTCTTGACTCTTTTTGTGCCAAAGAGAAGATTGCAGTTGAAAAAAAAAGAGATGCGTACGGAGACAATTTTCACTTTCAAAACACAGTTAAAAAACCAGGTAATAATCAGTGTTATTGTCTTCGTCCCCCCCCCTTCCTTGTTGACACCGTTTACAGCCAATTGTTCAGCTTGGCCGTGAATTTCTGTACTATACGATGAGAATCCCAGAGTTATACGACGCGCCATATAAGATACAACTTTCGTCTGCTGCCGGAGAAGAAAAGAAGAAAAAAAAACTAGGCCTTTCCATTGACTTTCTCAAGCGGCAACAACAACAGGCAATTAGCAAAAGGGCTTGCACATAAGTGCAATCATAATTTGCATCCATGTCTCCTTCTGCTACAGGGTGTCCCAAGTTCTGCCAGAGCAGTGCCAGCTCCCCTACGTGTTTGGCATCCCCCTCCTGGCAACCCTGAGCGGGGAGGGACTTGATTCTGGCGCCCCAGACGCCCTGGCAACCCTGGAGCACACGCCAGACTTGATGCCGGGCGGGGGGGGGGGAGGGGACAACTGTTCTGCTACACCCTGTACACACACTATCAGCATTAGCATGAGTCTAGCAGGGCGTTATCTACAGAGGTAGAGGGCAATGCACTTTCCAGGGAATTTTCCCGCTTAATTCTCTTGTAACTCAGCAGCCGCCAGAGCAGCCAGCAGCATCTCCTGAAGGAATAAGAATGAAAAAATGCGAGCAGAGCCAGGGTTGTAAACAAATAAAGTCTCCTTCGTTGCCTTTGCCAAGAGAAGAAGATGCAACAAAAAAGCTTGAGTCTGCTCTGGAGCTCTTTGCTCTGGCTTCTCCAACACTGACAAATAACCGCTCTCCTCCCCTGTCTCCCCCCCCCTTGTGCATAAGCCAATCGGCGGGTGAATCTTCAAGCGTCCGCCGGGGTAATTCAGTAGGTCTTTTGAGAGGCAAAACACGGCCAAAATTTTTCAAGGGCTCTTTCTACAACCAGCGCCGCACGTGCGGTGCGAGGACCACCTTTAGATTCCGTCTATCCATTCCCTAAAAAAAGGCTTCTTTTTCAAAGTCTCCAACGCTCAGAATTATTTCTGTGAATGAAAAGGGAGCATCTACATTTGGGTAAATGAGAACTTTCTGACAAGTCTAACAACTGGACCCTAAAAAAAAGGGGGGGGGGGCTTCTATTCAGAGTCCCACCAAAATGGGTAGATAGAGCAATTTGAGTGAATGAAAGAACTTAAGTAGGTGAAAAAAGGCTAAATTTAAGTAAACGAAGTTGGTCTAAACCTAAGTGAATGAAAACGTCCTATTTGGCTTGAACAAAAGGCTTCTACTCTCGCATGGATAACTTCAAAATTAGGAACAGGAATCCTAATTTCAGTCAGTCTAAATCTGAGCAAATGAAACGGTCCTCAAAACGTCTCTTCTGTAAATCATAGTTTATAGCATGTTATGGAACAGTAGCAGCAGGATCTCAACCTTTTCTTCTACCTCTTCATTGCAGGTCGCACGCGCACCAAAGACAAGTACAGAGTCGTGTACAGCGACCACCAGAGGCTGGAGCTGGAGAAGGAGTTCCACTACAGCAGGTACATCACCATCCGGCGGAAGGCGGAGCTCGCCAGCAACGTGGGCCTCTCAGAACGACAGGTAGGGAGCAGACATCTTAATGACAAACGAGTTTCAACCCTTTTCTCTTATCTCTTACACACATTTTGAAGAGTATTTTCCACAAGGTGAAGAAGGAAGCTAAAACAATCAGCACAGACATGTTGTTTCTGTCAGTCAGTCTGTGGGTTGAGCTAGAAAACGACGAAAATCTCCTCTGCTCTTGACAGAGAAGTGCTAATACTCGCAGTTGGGTGAGAATCCCCTCACGGGCTGTGCTGACAGAAAAGTCAGAGAAAATAGCCCTGAACATGCACACACCCTTAAAGAAGGAGACTTTTTTGCGCCACTGTACAGATGTGCGCTAATATTCAAGCTATCTGTGCTGACGGACAAGTGCAGATGCAAGCAGAGAGCCAAGACAGACAGGCAGACGTTGCACATGTTGGAAAAGTGCAAAATTTCAGACCTTCTTTCGTCACTCTGACGCTTGTCTTCCTCCTCTTCCAGGTGAAGATCTGGTTCCAGAACCGACGGGCGAAAGAGCGGAGGGCCCTCAAGAAGGCGGACGACATGTCCGCCAAGGAGAAGTTGGACTCGGTGGCCGCCGCCTCCGCCGCTGCCATGTCTGCCTTCAACGAGAGCCTCGGCCACCACGCGGCGGCCGCGGCCGCCTTTCCGCCGCCACCGCCGCCGCCACATCCTCATCTGGTGGGACACCCGCCGCCACCGCCGCCACCGCCGCCGTTCTCCATGGCGTCCACCATGAAGTTTGAGTGATTTTTTTTTCATCCGAAAAATCATCACGCAAAGAAGAAGAACAAAAAAATCGCTTGTAGAGAGAGAGTGATCACTTTTTCTTGCCATAAGTGACTCTTGGTCACTCCGTTATTAGTGCCGCATTAATGATGATGATGATCGTCAACCCTCATTTGTACGCCATTTTTTTCTATGTAGTGCAGTGATTTTATGCCTTTTCTCCCCCCCCTCCCCCCCCATCTGAGCACCCCTGAACAACTCTCTCCAACTTTTGTTCCCTTATTCAGTGGATACCAGAAAAAGCTGAATCATTTGCCAGCATAAATCCTCCCTGAATCCTCTGTTTCCACATATGTCACGCACACATGCACAGGCCTACGAAGCTGCGAACAAATGAAACATTGTAAAACTTTACCAAGTGATGATCACGGTCCGGTATTTCAACTAATACGTAAAAAATATTGATCGCGCTGCTGCAGCCGCAGCGGAATCTTTTTTGCCCTCCCCCTCCCCCCACTCGTGCGTGAGGGGATCATGTTTACAAATATGACATTGCTGTGATAATAAAAGCTGTATAAAGAGGCAAAAAAATAATCATAATCTTTCTATGTAGATCGCGTGGTTGGAAAAAGAACCGGACGGGGGTTAAAAAAAATTGCACTCCGCCAACTTTTGCACTTGTGCAAAAATGCGTTGACTGAGAGAAGGGACATGAGCGAGAGCGAGAGGATCTCCTCTCGGTGTCTTATACGCACATCCAAAGTTGACGTATAGAGAGAGCAAAGCGTTAAATACAAAGAAATATCTACTTCGCTGACGTTTTATCAGCGAGAGCATTGTTTACAATCATCAGCATTCAACAGGTAGAAAAAAAATTGCTTACAATGGCAGATGCCACCTGCCAATTGGGCGGGGAAAAAAGAATATAGTCCGGGCACTCTGGCAACCGGTGGTCGGGGTCATTACCCCGCCGGGGCAGGGGGTCAAAAGGAGGCTCGACCACGAGGACAACGGGTGCAACCCCGATGCGTACGAAACAACACCAATGGGGATACTGGGTGGCCGTAAAAGTGTTTTATTTTGGCGTGGCTAAACTTTCGCGAGTCCGGCGGATTTTGGCATGTTATCAATTTGGCGGAGGCGACCTGACCACTAGACTGCCGAAAACAGCCACATGACAATAGTCATCAAAGTCAGCTGGGCTGAACCACGAACGGGCCCCCAAAAGACAGACTTTCGGGCTCAGCTCGATTCCACACTCCTGTTTCAATGTTATAGGGAAGTGCCAGGTGGTGTGGGTGCCAAAAGAAAGAGGTGCCAAACAATAGGAAGACGCAGGGGCTGACATTTTTACAGTGATCAAGAACTCCGTGACCTTGGCGAGGCACTGCGTTGACGTTTCTGGCCAAGTCTTGGACCATTATACTTCTTCATTGTATTGCTTCTTATAAAGCGCAACGTCTGTCTGTCTGTCTGTCACGAGTTTGGCGCTCCCACCCCTGGTCTGAACGTCCGCGAACTTGGTCTTCAGAGACACTGCTTTTCACGCGCCGCGGAACAAGGAGGCCAAAGGTACATTTCGAGGCCGTTTCGAGGCCGATGTCGAGGTCCAAAGTTGCATTTGCCTCGTAAGTACGAATGCAAGCAGAGCGCACATTCTGTGACGACCAAGAGAGATCCGAGTCAGTTACGCTTGGACAGACGGACAAGTCTTACCCCAACCCGATGCGTACGTGGTAAATCGCAGCAGCAGCAGAGAAGATGACAGAGTTGTCCGGCTCTGATCCGGAAATGTGGCGTCACTAAATATATCGATCACATGTCTTTTTCAAAAAGTTGAAAAAAGAAATAACGCTACTTGACCATACTGGTTAGGTGAGGGGCTCCTGGGTTATCAAGCTTCAAAAGTACGACGATATAGATGATCGAAACGTTGATAGTAAACAATCGGGGGATGGCTTGGCCGACACAGTGGCGGAGGGCATGGCCGACGAGGCAGCGGAGGGCATGGCTGACACGGTGTGCACGGAGACCCAGAGCAACATGTAGGGAGTTGACGTCACTCAGCGGAAGATGAAGCACTTTATATGGAGAGATTTTAATTTGATCGGAGCAATATAGTTTCGATCGTTCTACATAAAAATAAGCAGAATTGGGTCTTAGATTTTAGTCATAGATTGGATTATTGGAGCGTTGATACAAGGATCACCTCCATATGGGCCAAAAATTGCTCACTCTTTGCCCCATGCAAAAAAAAGTCTCTTGCGAGAATAAGAATCAAAGCTGATTCTGTTAGGTTTATTCATCTGTATTACCGCTGGCTTTTTAATTGTACAATTGCTGTTATTCCAAATTATCAAGCTATCACCATAGCAACTTCTCCTACTCGAGTCTCTCTACAAGAAAAACCTCCACATAAGCACACAATTTTTCATTTTTTTTCGCTGTCAAGTGGGCCCATGTCAAAGAGAATAAGCATCAAAGGTCCCAAGTCAGTCCTTAAAGTTCCACTGCAATACTGCTTATACTTCTGCTAGTACCACCAATTCTTGCATATACAACAGTTCTGGAGCCGCTACAGTGAAATCTCCTCCATAGGAATGAACCAGAATCGAGGCCTGATTCTCGTACAGTTCCGTGCCCATGAGCCTAAATTTAGATTGCATAGGGTTGGCCTCCAATGATCGACGAGTAGAAAGCAACAAGACTTTTAAAAAGTTTGTTTAAAGCACTGTTTGAAAGATGACCCAGCAATGTAGAATTCATTGCAACAGCTTGCTTCACTGATCGATCACAACAGCCTCACCATGGTCTCCCTGACCCAAGATTCGACATCACCGTCACCATTGTCAAGTACAGCAACTCGGAAGTTCTTCCAGAACCACCAGACAATGGTCGGAATTTGATGCAGCTGCGCATCCTTTTGAAGACAGTATCCTAAGAATACTTCAAAGGCCAGATGGCTTTTTTCAGATCGCCCCTGGACCAGATACCGATGCAAGCAGTGATGTCGCACACGAGGTCTGATATGAGTCAAGCTTTGGAGAAGAAAGTTATGCCGTTGGCAAAAGACCTTGCAGCTGAACGTGACCGAGTGCGTCCTGAAGTCGATCTTTGGCCCTGGCGTCGTCCGCGTGCTTGGTCCTCGCCTCGGTCGTCGTCACGCAAATCTTTCTGGTACAAGCGCGCCCTAAAATCCGGCCAAAAAACTTGCTCACACGGCTAAAATACTGGAGTATAATCTAATTCTCCACATGCTCTCATGCTTCTTCTCCGGCTGCCGCTGCTGCCGCCCATTTTGCTCCTTGGGCTGGTGCAATAAACCCATCAGCACAGACCACTGTAGAAAGAAAGCGAGTGCGAAAGGCTGAGAAAAAGGTGCGTTTGGCAGGACCTCAACTCGACGTCAGCCAAGATTAAAGCATATCAGGAGTTAGAGATGTGCTTCAAGCTCGCTCTTGTCTTTTTTTCGGGCTTCTTTTTCCCGCTCTTTTCTCTCCCCCTGCTTTTGGGGCGGCTTTTTTGGGGCCGAATAAGAGACGTTTTCGTCACAGTCATATAAAGTTAGGTGGGCGAGTTTATGGCTTTATACGGGGGCTGTATTTTATTCCTGGATGCATGGAGAAGACCCCGGAGCTGGCCCAGGCCAGGAGGCAGAAATGGATGGATATCTCGACTCCCAGGGCATTTCAATAAGTCCCTTCTCCTCCTCAGGGCTCTTAGTCACGCTCGCAGTGACCGAGAAGTATCAGGCGGACGACGAAAAAGGTTCCCATTCTCTTCCTTCTTCACCTCTGGGGATGGATGCATTTTGCTTTGTCCCCCACTTAATTCCCCCCCCCCCTTCTCCCCATCTGCCCCTCCGATTGCATCAGCGTCCTAACACAATAAAGTGTCGCTTATGCTAACTCTGGGGATATCGTGCAACGATATCCCCTGCCTGGATATCAGCTGCCTAAGACGACATGGTACAAATCCGAGTATGTGTCTAACATTAGTTTAGGTCATTCAGCTGTATTCGCCACACCTGGGACGAAACAGTGTACGCATATGCACCTATGATCAAGAAATGTCATGAGGGTCTCGAGGGAAACATAAATTTAAGATTCGTATATTTTAGACTTAATAAATGTATTGAAAATTGATCATTCCTTCATCAATTGTATGATACAGTGTCAGACTAAAGGACTTTCGCCAACCAAGTCTGGTGTTCGCTGTACATGTGTGACCAATAATATTTCCCCCCCCCCCCCAATAAATACAACGCACAATATGATGCATAATTGTACACACTGCGAGAATAGTAAAGACTCTGTGCATGCACATATGATAAGTGATTGATATCCAATTGACTGACTGATGTCGAATCTACTGTACTCGTCGCTCTGTCCCGAGTCAGGAACAGATGCTCCATGACGTTAAAGTTCATAATATCAATAATAATGATATTATGACCATAAATACAGTATTGGCATTGATGCTCCCAACGAGCTCTATATGATTGGTCCGACCAATTGGGCAGAGGAATCCCTGCTCGGTCCATAAACCAATCGACCACGGACATAATCGTCAGAATCAGGCATTTTATTTTCGCAATTACTGCCACAATAGAGTTTTACGAAGTGTTAAGTTTTTATCAACCCTTAGTAGACAGCCCCAATAATATGATGGTAAAAGACGGAACTGCTCTGTTTATACTACACAGGCTTTTAAAAGCTTTCTTTCTTTCTTCTACTGCGGCAATTAACAACGTACACTCTAAGTGACCCCGCGTCAGATCAGGATTGACATCTCCGACGTGGCCGCGGCCACGTGCTTGTCGTCGGCCTCCTTCTCCGGCGTGTTGGTCGCCGCGCTCGAGTCGCGTTGTCCACCCCGCTCAAAGTCAAGCTCTGACAAGGCAAATAATTAAGTTGTAAGAAGTCTCGCCGCACGCCTTATACGACTCGCAATCAAAATATACGATCCCCCTGTTATGGTTCCCTTGTTTCGGTGATTTGGCGACTAAAGATTTAAAGGGAATCGAGGGGAAATCATCACGTATATTTGGGGAAAGTCTGGCCGAGAACAACTTTCCACGGAAAGTCCGACTGAGAAAGTCCTGGTCCCGTTTGCGCCCTCAGGGCTTTTTGGCGCCGCCGAAGAGTCGAGAAATGAGAAATAGTCGGGTATCAACACATTTCGCCAGCAGAAGAACTAAGCAAGCTGTTGTAGCCGCCGCTGGCGCATGGAGAGAGAGAGAGAGGCCAGGAAAATAATTTCTGTCTCGATTGCCCCCAATAAAACTGGTGATGAATTCCAGACTGGATCGGGAGAGGCTTTGAAGAACAGGGAGGAGAGAGGGAATTAAGCTGCTGCTGCTGACGGCTTCGTTGCTCTCGTCCGCCTTTTGCGGTGCGTCCGCCCCGTCCACGCTGCAGCCGTCGCCGTCGTCGTCGTCGTTGGAAAAGCCAAATGTTGGTTGGTTGCTGCTGCCTTCGCTGTGTGCCATTGGTGGCTATCAAAAAGCGGTTGTTCAATCTGCCATCTGCTGGCTTCCACCTGTATAATAATACCTGGCTTGGAGGAGCATGCACGGTTTTTTGGCTTCATGAAGAGACATGTGATACAGTGGGAGCCTCAAAGAAGGGGAGGGACAGACGGGCCGCGGGCGTGGCAGACGAGAGGGCGTGGAGGAAGGAGGCGTGACGCGCTAAAGAAAGCAAAACGAGTCCTACCGGGCCATAAATCTCCAACGCCAACTTTTTCGTTTTATTGATCTGCACACAAAATTTTCATTCCGCAAATTACCCTGAGAAGCAGGAGAAGCCTGGGAAAGAAAGAAAATGCTCACGGTACCTGTGTGCAGCTAAAATTCTACCGATCTGGCCAATTGTGTTCTCTTCCCTCGAGGGCGTTGGGGACCGACAGCTGCAGCCACGACGACACCGCCAGCCGCGGCGGCGGCAACAACAACAACAACAACAACGACGGCGACGACGACGACGGCATCGGCATGAGACGAAAAGGCCCATCATAACCTGATGTTGGAGGCCAACAGCGACGGCAGCAACATCGGTCGAGATCAAACACGGGGGAAGCTGTAAATCAGATTTATCCTATCAGTCATTTTCGGACCTTGCACTGCTTAACCCACATGATATCGCTGGCTTTAATTACGAAAGATGAAAGTGAGCGAAGCATTAACTGTGTGTGCAGTACATTAACACGACTTAAACGTTGTAAATCAAGCCAGGATTAGCACCATGGCCATGTTCTTCAAGTACAGTACGGACTCGATGAACGTTTTTTCCTCCGTCGACGAGAACAAAATGTGGGCTCACGTGTTTGCTGCAGAGCTGCTGTTATCGTCGCTGCGCTGTAATACAAACACCTCATTGGGTGACGACAGCTTGAAAAAGGTTTTACTGCTATCATTCACTCATTATCTCCCTCTTGACGCACGTTTGAGGCTCTCTACAGTGAACATTTGTCTCTTTTATTCTTTCAGTGTATACAGTAGAAAACATAAAGCAGCGTTTAAGGATTCGCACTCTTCTTTGAGAAGACGCTCTTGTACTACAGTGATGATGCACGATCTTTTTTCTTCTTCCATGATGTACGATGAGCAGAAATTTGCCAAATGATTTTGCGAGTATTGGGCATTGAATGCCTACCGTAGACATGAGGATACAAAAAAGGGCATTTGTTCGAACTGGTCCCAAAAGTCTTTAGCGAGAGAGTTCACGACTTGGACTAGTTCACCACGCACAGTAACAACAACAACAAAAAAAAGTCCATATCTCACTCGATGGATGCAAAATCGTCTATAAGTCCACAGTTTTGCGGCTTTCTAGACCGCAAACAATACATAAGAATGTTTTTTTTTCCCTTTCTTCTTTGTACGAGCTCCCGCGGGTGTGCGTGGTGGGCAAGGCGGCAGAGGAGGAGTTCCTACAGGTGGTGCGGGCCGCCTATGCCGTGGTGAAGCATGTGGCCCACGGCGGCAGCGGTGGCGGGTGGCATGGCGAACATATGCGAGGCGGCCGCCGCCGCAGCCGCGCCCTGACCGTGGTGCGCGGCGGCCGCGGCGGCGTGGATGTTGGCCGCCACGTCCAGCTTCTCCTTCTGGAGGAGCTCGTCGCGTTTCTTCATGTGCTTGCGCTCTTTAGCGCGTCTGTTCTGGAACCAGATCTTCACCTGCGAGCAAAAAGTGTCATAACATTTTGACTGAAGGACCGGGTCCACATGGAAAACTTGGCAAAATGTTTTTGTCTGTCGACGTCACGTACCTGTCTCTCCGTCAGATTGAGCGCCTGTGCCAGCTCCGACTTCCTCCGGATGGTGATGTACCTGCTGTAGTGGAACTCCTTCTCCAGCTCCAGCCTCTGGTGGTCGCTGTACACCACGCGATACTTGTCCTTGGTGCGTGTGCGACCTATCGAACAAAGACAAAGTGTGACTGCGTCTTAAGAGTTTTTTTTTTTTTGTCTGTGAAGAGAACAGAGAGCGCAGAAGCTACTCCTAATCCCCCTGTAATAAAACCCTTGGCGCACACATGTTCGTTTTCTTCATCACCCAATCAGAAGCTCGTGTTGCTCCTTTCCAGGTATACAAAGGTAGGAAGGAAAAGTAAAAAATAAAAAAAGAGAGCATTTCTCTGCCCTCCCCAGAAATGAATCAACTTTCTGTATTGCACATCAGTGTCAGAGTTGCCACAAAACATTGGTAACAGAGTGATCTGAGCTTGCGCTCTCCATTGAGGGATCAATAGGGCCAGCTTGTAAAATTTTTATGCTCCATCTATAATTCCGTTATTCTTGTGTCCTCTTAATACGACAGCTTATGTATTATGCAGAGTGCTGCATTGTGATTTACTGCAAGTTGATAGGGGCATCGTTATTGCGGCTCTTTCCCCTGCTGTGGAACAGGCGCTTGTCCGCCCAATAAATGGGGCTCATCTGATTGAAATATAATGCCCCAAAAAGAAGTTAGTTACCTTTGGAAAATACTTACTGAAGCCAGTGTCCATACCTTCTTTGACACTACTGGAACAGCGGACGCCGCCGCTGCTGGCGCCGCCGCTCCCGCCGCCGCCTCCGCCGCACTCGGCGGCCGAAGCGGCGGGGCGCGCCGCTGCATCGGCCGCGAAAGCCGCTGGACGTTTCATCCACTCGTAGGGCGATCGAGCGGGCTGCGGCCGCTCTAGCGAGCCCGCCGCCGCCGCCATGGCTGCGGTCATCATGGGCAGCCCGTTGTTGGGAGACCCCGACGCGGAGATGCCGTCCGAGGCCGCGAGGCCAGAGTCCGGCGAAGAATGCGTCACCACGCCGGAGTCTGCCGGCTTATGCCTCAAGGAGGACTCGCCGCCGCGACCACTGAAAAGTTTATACTCGACTTGACCCCGCGGACTCTCTGTGCCGCCGTTCGACGTGGCGGCCGGCGAGGTCGAGGCCGCTGAGTATGAAGGCAAGTCCCCTAGGGGATCCACCAATTCCGATGAATGGTGGTGCTGATGAGGAGGCGGCGGCGGTGGCGGTGGCGGCGGCCACTCCATCGTGGCGGCCGCCTCGTAACCGCGATACAAGTGACCCAAGGGAGGATACGCGTGGTGCCAGGCCTCCATGGCCCCCGCCGGGTGGTACATCCCATGATAGTGATCACTCTGAGGGTAGCCTTGATGCTGTGCCGCGTAATACGGGTTCAAGGAGTAGGGCGAGGCCCTGGACGATGATGGCGCCGTCGACGCCATCGAGGACGTGGCCGCCACGGTAGCTGAGCCGATCGAGGAGGAGGAAGGCTCAAACATGTTCACATTTCCTTTGTTATCTCATTGTCAGAGAGTCACCACCATGTCTCAGTGTCCGTCTTGACGCACTCGTGTATGCACACACTCGCACACACCTTTTGCTTGATGCGATCTTTAAGCCGAACAAATACCATAAAATTAGCGCCGTTTTCTACTCCAGCAGAGTCCCGCAGAGGATGGCGGCGACGCCGCTCAGCGGCCTCAACTCGTAGGCCTTAGAACAGAGCAGCAGCGGGGGCAATTTCGGAATTTCCCTCTCTTCCTCGCGTCTGTTCAAACAAACACTGCCAAGCCATCGATGTTCCCCGCTGATTACGACGGCGGCGGCGGCAGCAGCAAGGGCGACAGCGGCGAGGGATCGGACTTATACTGCATGCAAGCCAGCAAGCAAGCGGCCGACGTCGCTGGCGACAGCTCTCATGCACGCACACCTGAGATCGCCACCAAGATCAGATGGATTTCTTTATTTCTCTCTCTTCCACTTGCTCGGCGTCGGCGGCGTCGGCGTCGGCGGCGTCGGCAGCGGCAGCGGCGTCGGTGGCGACGACGACGGCGACGGCGATGACGACGGCGACGGCGACGGCGGCGGCGGCGGCGGCGGCGGCAGCGACGGTGGAAACGGCGCCAAGGGACTCTCGAACGGCGCAAGCGGAACTCGAGGGAAATGTGTGTCGGCAAAAATTAGTGTCAAATTTGCAGATTTTGACTTGTCTGGGGATGAAAAATTTGACTCATGCAGCCTGGATAAAGCACGAACAGGGTAGAAGCGTCGAAGGTTCAAGTAAAGGATCACTAACATGTCCTTCAAGGTGTGTACGGGTGAGTCCGTCCAGAGCTGCTGGAACGCCTCGACGGACGCGAAGCGCCATTTGTACTGTGCACCTGTGAGATGGATGAGTGGGACCTTGGCGCAGTCCTTAGTCTTTGCTTATCCTTCAGCACCTGACATCTTAGTGGAGCAAAGAAATTTGCATATATACATTTTTGCTGCACTCCATTATCTTTTACGCCGCCATTTGACGTCGCAGCCGCTTAGCGGTTTTTAGCGGCGCGGCCTCCTATGGAAGGTTTGGTGAAAGATACACCAGAACTTCCGTTGTCGAAGTGGATGTGTTCACTTCGTCAGGCGTGGATTTATGGAACAAAAAGTGCACGTGTGATGCTTGTGATGTGCCCGCACACGTTAAATCATATGTGAATGCTAAGCAAAAGTGAGCCGCAGCATGTACAGGGTGTCCAGAAAGTCCGATCCAATTTCTAAAGCCACCTTGTTATAGCTCGGAAAACCTAGGAGATAAATTTCGGTTCATTTGAAAGAGGATATTCACAAGTTTCTTCCGTCGCTTGCTTCTGAGTCACTAGAAGACAAAAAAAGGGGGAGAAATTCACCTTTTGATCCAAAAGCATTTTTCTTCCATGACTTTTTCGAGGAGAAATGAAGAAAAATCTGGTGAACATCCCCTTGCAAATGACCCAAATTTGTTTCTATGTGTCATACTCTCCGAGATGTGATCGTTTAAAACATGGACCAGGTTTTGGGGGAGACACTATAAGGTGTCACTGGATGTGAGGATCACTATGCAGTGTAATCACTGAATTCTGGTGTCCAGACCACCAGATATCCGGATGATATTCTCTAGAATCGCTACGACAGATGACTACCGTATAGACGAAATTACTATCATGAAGATGAAGAAGTGGCAAAACACTGAGTGAAAATTGACAGTCCTGAAGATTTGGTCCTGCACCAGGTCAGGGATGAGCATAGACATTATGCTCTACTTATCCCGGTACCAGATCCGTAGACTTGCAAAAGAGGTCTTCTCCTTATCCATGAGATTGAGATAAAAATGAAGGCCACTCCTCTGGGTCAAAATGCTCGCAGAGAAAGTCCATTAGAGAGGACGTGAGCAAAACTCAAAGACCTCAAGCACTGGCAAGGTCCGTTCAAGAAAGGTTGGCATCCTCATGGCTAGGACAGTGGTCAATAGCCGTTGTGCGCATGAGGTCCTTGCATATGTTCTGCTGCATATTGCACGTGTTAACTCATCTGCTTGCGGAAACCATCCACATTAAAAGTGACTGGTTCTTTATTTAGGTTCTTGCACAATCATTGAATCAAATCACTGAAGAAACCTTAACTTAAAAATCATACACAAACTAGTTGAAAAGCATTCTCCACTTTTAATTTTAATTCTACTGGTAATACTAAATTCCCTCCTTCACTAATATGTTTTCCTCCTTCCTTCCTTGTGAGGACTTAAAGCCAGCTAGGAACTGTTCACTCGCTGCCAATTTCCTTGTCGATGATGTGCGTGCCGAGGCCGTCGCCCGCGCGCTTCATCTTGGCGATCAGGTCGGCCAGTTCCTTGATGGCTTCAACCTGTAGGAAAGTAATGACAGCGTGAACAACTCTATGCGCACATCCGCGTCAATGGAACGAACCTGCTCGTTCAGAAAGTTGGACTCGAGGAAGTCGCATAGATGGGCGTCGTTGTTGTCCGAGGCCACGTTGTGCAGGCTCAGCAACGACTGGTTGACGGTCTTCTCCAGTTGCAGAGCGGCCTCGACGGCCTCCAGAGCCGAGGTCCATTCATTCTTGTTGGGCTTGGCTACGTCCTGCAAGACGATCTTTCCACCACGCTCGTTCTGATACTTCATGAACTTCATCGCGTGCTCGCGCTCCTCGTTGGAATTCTTTTCGAAGAACTTGAAGAAGCCGCGAAGGGCCTGGTCTTCTCGGTCGAAGAAGTAAGCCTGTGCAAAGAGTGATCGTTATGAACGTAAATAGCGTTTCACTCGAGGTGGATTACCATGGACATGTAGACGTAGCTGGCGTACAGCTCCATGTTGATCTGCTTGTTGATCAGTCCCTCGCAGACCTCAGCAAAGTTTTGGCGCACTAGAGACATCTTGGCAAGGCTGCAAAGAGACAAGCAGAACTCAAAAAGTCTTCTCACATGGAACGTCTGTATCCTTGAAGTCCGATGGACCAAACTGGGTACTTTCTTGACAACAGGCGCAAGGAGGACTTATTTAGGAAATGAGCTCGAGGCCCGACTGCCTTTGGCCATGCCCATCAAAGGCTGGGCCTAGAAGTTGGTGTCTTCTTTTACTACAACCTGCGCAATTTGGCTTGACAGGCTCTGCGGTATGAAGGAGCAAGACTGCTTTTTGAGTTGCGTTCATAGATTGAATTTGTCAGCTTGAGCCTGAAGGATTCTGTCCGCAACGTTAACTACTGCCCCGTCTGTCTGCTGAATAACTCTGCAGCCACGGACACGGCGCAGTCGGTCCTCACCTTCGACTTCAAGTCAATCAATCCTCGTTGGAGATGCAGCAAGGAAGAATAAGCAGCGTTGTCTTCTCAGCTACTGCGCCGCTCTCTTCACCCCTCCAAACCTGGCTCAGGGAGGGAGAGTAAAAGAAAGCTGTTATGGAGGACCTGAGTACTGGACCTGCTGGTGATAGAGTCGAGCTCTGACGTGAGCCTCAAGTTGATCAGGGGGGGACATCTGGGTGACCCAATGGGAGACCCCCCCCCCATCCACCGCTGTCCAGCTTAGGCCGGGTCTTTTTTCTCACTCTCCCTGACCGCGAATGTCCCGGGCTCGGGCTCGATGACGGGCTCGGCTTGTCAGTCCATCGTCGTTCAGTTTCCTGGATAAAGCGAGCTGATCCTATAGCAAATTTGCGCGTTTTTCAGACCTTCAAATGCGACTTGAGGTGGAACGCGACTCGTTAATATGCATCATGTACCCATTTACTTTTCCATGGCCCGTCGCCGTCACCACCAGCAATTCTAATTCTTTCCCCGTGGCTCCGAACTTTCACCGCTTTAAAGCGACAACGCATCTTTTTCTCCTTCTGTGTAGTTGCAGTAGAGTTGTAGCAGGAAGAACCAAACAAAGAAACCCTGATCGTCGGCCTCGTCTGCCTGAGTTGCGGTGGCTGCAGGCAAGGAACAGGGGGAGACAACAAAGACTTGCCTGTGCGAAAAAACCATGCAAATTCGTCCAAAGTGATGGAGGCGAAGGTGTTACAGAAGCCCCCGCGTCCGGTCTCGCTGGCCTCCAACAGCACGCACTCGTTGTACCCGACCTGCGTGGTAGAGATCACCAGGGGAGTGGGCGACTCACACGAGAACATCATACAGACCAAGTTGGATAAGAATCTGCGGACGTTGTCGCTAAGGGACCTGAGTTTGGGCGACTCTTCCATCGTCTCGTCGTCCAGGGGCAGCCTGACCCACTTGAGTGAGAACGACCTCGCCCAGACGGACAGAAACGTCACCGAACTCACGTTCAACAATAGCGAGCTGCGCCTCGTCGAATCGCCTCCTCCTGGCTCGGATTCGGGTTTCTCCGGTTGTCCGGGATCAGTCTGCTCAACCTCGTCCTCGTCGCCGGCGCCGCCGATTTCAAAGAGGTCGAACAGTGTGCGATTTGCAGAGGAGAAGGTGACGGTCCTGGAGGAGGAGGAGGTGACTCTCTTGGGCCCAGAGGAGACCACAAACTGCTACACCAAGTCCCCCCGAGTCAAGCATGAGGCCGTGGTGAACTCCCCCGACCGAGGCGAGTACATCCCGCCCAGGGCCTTCGCCCGTCGTCCAGACATGGAGGAGAACACTCTTGAGCAGGGTTGCTTCTACTTCGTGGCCTGTCTGGACACTCTGGAGATCTTATGAGAGAAATCAGTCATTCACATTTGGTGGTGGGCAGCTACGAGGATTTGTGCGCTTTCAAGCTTGACCCCAGTCCAACAGCACCTGGTGTTTTAACTATTTCAAAGAGAAATCGCAACTCCCAGAAAGACTGAAACTCATTGTCAAAGACCAAGTCTGGTTTTTTCAGTCAATTATGTTTTCCCCTCCTGCTGTGGCCAGGGTTGCCACAAACTTGAATCCCTTGGAAAGATTCCCGAAAATCCGGTCGACGATTGAAAACCAAGATGCTACTAAGAGAAAAAGAAACCTTGCCAACAATCACCTCTTCCTCAATGGCATCATTGTTGAACGCCAATGACGTACCTTCAAACTATATCACCCGCATATTTTTCCAACCTTTTCTACTATTTTTTTTATATGTATACATATGTATATGCATAAGTTACTGCTAAGTGGTAGCAATGTTGAAGCTTCTTAGTGGCATCGAGTTGGGTCATATCAGTGCCACAAAATGGACTTGGTCACAAACGCAATATATTCCACGATGTCACGGAACTGGGTGTTCGGGGCTACGTTGCCCGCAGTCACCAGGGGGAAGGAGGGGTGGTAGTAGTAGTAGGGGTGGGATAAGGGCCTTCTGAGCCACGACTGGCTACAGTTGATAAGTTTTGGGTTGAAATTAACCAATTGAAATGAAATCAGAAGTGCAAATATTCTTCTTCAGGCAGCATTTCGTCTTCTTCTTGTTCAAAAGGCCTAAATTTAAGATATTATGATAAGGTTGACTCTGATGTGATCGTTTTCACTTCAGTATTATAGTCACATTATTTAGTGACTGGCGGCATGTTTTTTTTTGTTGTTCTATATCTTTCGAGGCAAAGCCTTATTTGCTTTGAAAAAAATGTTCTATTGTTATGGGTTGAATATAACTGTGATGCCCTCGGAACTGTTCAAACATCACGACGAAGCCCCTCCCCCAGCACCCAGTTTACATGTCTTTTTTAAGATTTTATACCTTTCATACACATATGAGCTTAATAAATCTTTTGTCGTGCAGTTGACGTCAAAAGTTTGCGCGCCCTTAGGACAGGAACAAACTTTATTATTCATAAAGGTTAAACAGTGGTGAATACGTGACTTGGCCTGGGATTGGTTTCGGCTTAATTGAGCCTCATACTAGGGTGAAAGAGGATTTTTTCCAAGGTATAGGCAAACTTTTGACACAAACTGTGTGGTATAATGTTGTAGACTGATGTTAACTGCTCTCTTTCTTTCTCCGTAGGGGTACCGGTAATATGCACTTGTTGGGGTATGAAGTGAGGTACGACCCGTTGTTGGTCAGTCCCGCTCTATACGAGTGAAAGAAACTTCAGTGAGGTGCAATATACTCACACTCCTATCATATTTCCCAGAGGGAAATGAAACGAGCTCTGAGCTTTGTTTCAGCCTTCTCAATTTCCTCGCCTGGTGTGGACGAAGCTCACGAAGACTCGACGGTTTCTCTCGAGTGCAACGAATTCTAACGAATTTTTCAGTTGACTCATCCTTCCCCTTCTTTACGAGGGGGTTTGGTAGACTAGAGACTCGGACTTTGACTTGGTGCATTGTGAGACACGCACAAACAACAGGACCCAAAAGTATGATGTGTCTCTCGTGATGTTAAAATTGCTTCTATCTGCAGGGGTGAAGAAACCCAGGCCAACTTTTGCCTCGTCTCATCGCACGCTTGTGTTGAGTGCGTGGACAAGAGGGTTGACCTCAGTGAGGGTAACCTGACCTGGGAAGGACCTGTGATAGGTGACATTGTGCTCCAAGACCTGGGAAATGATCTGGGTGCAAGCCAAAGCTCTGGAGTGTAAGTTTTGCCCCTCTCATATGCTGAGAGCAAGCAAGGATTCTGAAATGATGCGAGTGATGTCAGACCAGCTGGAGATGACATGGGTGGTGTGACTCAACAGACGGTTCAATCTCGGCCTCTCCTAGATTCTATCCTTTTGCACATATCAGCTTTAAAAGAAATCGATCCATACCTCTAGTATTAGGGTCCCGAATGACGTAAGATTTACATCAATGGAAAGGAGATTTTGTCTATGATTCAATATTGGGTGACAAAGTACTTGCCGATGACAACAAGAAAAAAGGAACACAAGGCAGCATTTGTCACATCGCACCTACTGAGGAGGAAGTACTATGGTGGTGCACTCAAAAGATAAGAGAAACTTAGCTATTCTGGTCCATTTCAAAGGTAGTTTAGTCGAAACGTCGAGGGGGGGGGATATCCTTGCGTCTTTATTCACTATTTCCAGCCAATGAACACCTCTCGAGCTCAACCACGTGTTCGAAGCGTTCTTCTCCACTGTGAGATGCATCTTCTGTTCCTCCGTGTCTTGTGTGCTCCTGAAAGGTTGCGTGATGAAAAGTAGAGCAGTTCACACAGATTTAAGGTCATTTTCAATCATTGCTATTCAAAATAACCTGGTCAAGAAGCTGAGAAACAAGTGAAGCTTTGGATCTTTAGACGCTAACTTCATTTTGTCTGGTATCATACGCGGTGTCTTTTTGTGTCTTGATCCAGCTTTGGCAAGTGTGGACTTCAAAGTGCTCCACAACCTTGTCCAAAATTTCATGTGAAAAGAGCACAGACTCGTCACTTTCTCCCCATCTCGTTTCCGAAGTGATAGGACACATGCAGTCACTGCTGGGCCTATTCTACAAGAGGCATGTGATGAGCATAGCGAATTCATGCATCCTCATGCTTCTCTCTAAAAATTTAAAGTGTCAGTGATCGACCGGACAACGGTTCGGTTAGTTTAGTGCAGAACAGGCAGCATTTATAAAGAGTCCTCACTCGGGGTTTGTCATAATGACAGAAGAAGAGTAACAGAATAGCCAAATGGCAAACAAAAGCCTTGTACGTGATTGCTTCAGCTTCCGCCCAACAGATCTCAGATATGCGCTAATCTTTTGCCGTGAGAATCTCCCTTTGTTGAATTGCCAATACCCAATTAACATGCTGGAGGTCAACATATACATTGTGTCTGGAATATACTAAGGTTCGGTTAATTTTGTTACCGGTTCGGTTCGGCAAAAACCCGGTTTTCGGTCATTCACTACTGAGTGTTGATGTACGCGTGAACAACGTGGACCACTTGGACAGTGCTGAGCGCCTGGACTGTGAAGAGCGGATGGGTTTATATTGTCTACGTATTTTAGTTTAGTCTAAAAGAACAGGAATATGTAACTTGGATATTTGTAGATTTTGTCATTGACCCGTTGTATTTTTCCATGTCCTTGTTCCTGTGGTGAAACATAAACAACTGTGGTGAAATGAAACATTTACATCCACCATATTTACAATGTGGGTGTCTGAAGGTAGC